>CEPX01177918.1_pt1 | contig 75490 bp, 78 predicted proteins | sample 361361 | NCBI WGS metagenome assembly CEPX01 (sample SAMEA2619974, study PRJEB7988) | marine metagenome | biome: marine biome (ENVO:00000447); feature: mesopelagic zone (ENVO:00000213) & marine oxygen minimum zone (ENVO:01000065); material: "saline water (ENVO:00002010), including plankton...
AAACTCAAAGGAATAGACGGGGGCTTGCACAAGCGGTGGATCATGCGGCTCAATTCGATGATAAACGAAGAACCTTACCAGGACTTGAAACCAAATTGAAAGTTTTGTGAAAGCAAAACCCTCTTCGGACAGTTTGGCAGGTGTTGCATGGCCGTCGTCAGTTCGTGATTTGAATTGTTCCCTTAAGTGGGGAAACGAACGCAACCCTTATTGCCTGTTATACGTGTCAGGCGAGACTGCTCCCTCACGGGAGAGGAAGGTGGGGATGACGCCAGGTCAGCATGACCCTTTGATGTCCTGGGCTGCACGCATGATACAATGGTCACTACAACGGGACGCAATGCCGCAAGGTGGAGCAAATCCTTATAAAAGTGGCCCAAGTTCGGATTGAGGTCTGCAATTTGACCTCATGAAGTTGGAATCGCTAGTAATCGCGGGTCAGCTATACCGCGGTGAATACGTTCTCAAGCCTTGTACTCACCGCCCGTCAAGTCAAGGAAGTCGGGAGTGCTCAAAGTCCCAGCACTATTTTTAGGAAATTAAAATTTCTTTTCGTAAAAATGGTGCTGGGCCTACAGTAAACTCGATAACAGGGGCTAAGTCGTAACAAGGCACGGCTAGCGGAAGCTGGTCGTGGATTATTTCCAACGGAACCCGTTCATTTACATATTATGTAAATTGAACTTATTGAGTCGGTTTTCTGAGTATCAATTGAGCTCAGAAAAGATTATGATTGAATATCTTAAAAGCAATCTGGCATTTGGGAAAGACCAATAGAACGAAACAAAAGAAAGAATATGAATAAAAAAACCACTTCCATAAACCTCATGGAAGTGGTAATCTCTTTTTGAATTTGTTTATATTATTTATAAATCTCTGTTTTAGGAACCCCGCTTCTTTCGATGGGATTGACAATTATTCCACCGTCTATTCCCCTTACTGCGCTATACACGTATTTATCCGCTGTGTATCCTTGCGCTTTGAGTATTCTGATTTGCCTGTCAATCTCGGCGTTTACTTCTAAATCGCGCAGTCTGATATTACTTTGAGCTTGGTTAGCACGATTTTCTTGTCGGATCTCCATATTATCTTTTGCTAGGCCTCCGACAGCACCAATTCCAGCCCCTATTGCTGCACCTGCGGCAGTATCACCCACAGCTGCGCCCACCAAGGCACCAAGTCCTGCGCCAATTGCAGAGCCGCCCCCTACATTCTCGTAGGTTTCACATCCTGTGAGTCCCAATAGCCCTAACCCGAAGAAGAATACTATTGATAAAAACCAATTTCTCTTCTTAGATATTGCTAACATCTTTCTCACCTCCCTTTCAAAAAAAGGCCAAAAAACTTAAATAATAATTTATCTTCCTTCCGAAGAATATTAATTAAAAAGAACACTTACTACATCTTGTAATAAGATATAAGTAAACAGCATATCATGTTTATATTATTTTGTCAAGTACTTTCTAAAAACCACTAATAAGCTGTATTGCCTAATATATAGCTAATTTCACTTTATCACCATCACCATATATGTCAAAGTATTGACAAAAGAATATAAATGTGATACCCTAGACAAAGTTATATTTATAGCAAAATAAAAGGAGGCGAATAATGCTAAAAACATTGTTATCTCTTGTCGGTATTTTATACGACTGTTTTTTTTATTTTTTTATTTGTTTGCTCTTTATGTTTTTTGTCGTCTTTGTATGTGCATACGTATGCACAGCCGAGACTCCGCCAGATCGCTTGATAAAAGCGATTGAAGAAGTGGAGTCAGGGGGAAACACCTCTGCAGTTGGCGACAGACATCTAAGCGATAAAGCGTACGGATGTCTTCAAATTCGTCAGCCATGTGTCGACGATTATAATCGTTGGCATAAGACGAATTATCGGGCAGAGCAGATGCTCGGTAATTATGAACTTTCGATAGCCATCTGCAGAGAATATATTGATTATTACGCTATTGAAAGAAGGATTGGAAGAGAACCAACTCTTCAAGACATGGCTCGCATATGGAATGGTGGGCCAAATGGTTACAAGAAGCCCAGTACAAAAAAGTACTGGGAAAAGGTGAAAGAAGTACTAAAAACCGAGGAATGATATATTTCTCGGTTTTCTTATTTCAAAATTTTATAAATCAATAATTGCCCGAACCCTTATTTTTTGGTACCATTTTGCTATTGCGGTTGTAGCTCAGCTGGTAGAGCATTCCTCTGATAAGGGAAAGGTCCTTGGTTCGAGTCCAAGCAGCCGCACATTTTTAAATAACTAAGAATATTAGCCCTATTGTTATCAAAATAAATGCAGCGATTTTTATTAGGAGCTTTTTCTCTTTGAAATAGAAACTTCCAAAAAGCATTGCCCACATTACTGCAAGAGAGCGTTTTCCTGTAAGGATAATTGAAGCAGGAGCGAAAACATATGCAAAACTCATCAATACACTTGCAATACCGGTTGAAAATGACTGCACAAAGAATGAGCGTTTCTTCAAGAACTGTACAGGATGCTCCCTTTTTATAAAAGACGCCATTAAGAGCATATATATCATCAACACACTCATCACGATTATCTGCTCTGTCTCTACGGAGTTGAAGTGCGTTATGTTGTATTTGAAAAGAGAAATCGTAGCAACAGCATTTACCATTGTAAAAAGCACAAGCCATATGCCTTTTTTCTTAAGCCCATGATTTATCATAAGAACAATGAATCCCAGTATAATTATTCCAATTCCTATAAACTGATTAAATCCGATTGTAAAACCGAGTACTAAGTCCACCATTAAAAGAAGCGGTATAGTCCCTATTCGAATAAACCCGAAAGTGCTTCTAGTAGCTTTTTTATAGCAAGAATACTCACAGTTATTTGTGCTATCTCAAGTCCTATTCTTGTAAAAAGTGTGGGTATTGATTCTGGTGAGAAAATAAATTCTCCTCTGTAAAATACTGCAATCAAAAGAAAAAAAATGGAACCGAAGAGCATATTTAAAAAGCCCATTGTGTAAATGCTTTCTTGCCCTGCCATCATCTTTTTTTTCCGATAGATGAACCGATTTCTTTGAAGAATGTTGAGGCGAGCACTAATGATAATCCGATCATTAATAATATTTTAACATAAGTGACCTTACTTTCATTTTGTATTATACTCAAGCAATGAAAAGATATTTCAAAGATAAAAAGATAACCGTGATAGGCTTAGGACTTTTAGGGCGTGGTGTCGGAGATGTTGAATTTCTGGTTAAAAATGGAGCAGATTTAATAGTGACAGATTTGAAGCTTCCAACAGAGCTCAAACCGTCGCTTAAAAAGCTCCGAAAATATAAAAGTATTGAATATGTTTTGGGAAAACATAGACTGCAGGATTTCAGGGACAGAGATATGATTTTAAAATCTGCAGATGTAAAACCTGATTCCCCGTATATTAAAGAGGCAGAGAAGAATAAAATTCCGGTTGAAATGAGTGCATCTTTATTTGCTAAATTAGCTTCGGCGACAATCATTGGAGTTACGGGGACGAGAGGCAAAACTACTACTGTACATATGATTTATGAGATTTTGAAATCAGCTCAAAAATGTGTTTTTCTGGGTGGCAATATCAAAGGCATTTCAACACTTGCTCTGCTTGGAAAAGTAAAAAAGAGCGACATTGTTGTAATGGAGCTTGACTCGTGGCAATTGAAAGGGTTTGGGAAAAACAAGATAAGTCCACATATTTCTATTTTCACGAACCTGCTTTCTGATCATATGAACTATTACAAAAATAATATGAACAAGTACTTTAAAGATAAAACAAATATTTTTAAATATCAGAAAAGGAACGATTATTTAATTACAGGAAAAGAAGTTGCAAAAAAGATTAAAAGAAAATCTATCGTTCCTAAACCACTACCTAAAAATTGGAAACTCAAAATTATTGGAGGACACAATAGAGAAAATGCCGCATTTGCATTGACTGCGGCAAGCGTGGCTGGAGTATCGCAAAAAATCATTAAAAAAACCATTGAAAATTTCAAAAGTGCTGAAGGGCGACTACAATATTTAAAAACAATTCACGGAATAAAAATCTACAATGACACTACTGCCACAACACCGGATGCCACAATTGCGGCACTCAAAGCAATAGGGAAAAATCAAAATATTATTTTGATTATGGGAGGTACTGATAAAGGACTCGATATGTCGGGATTGATTAAAGAGATTCCAAAATACTGCAAAGCGGTAATTTTGCTTGATGAGACAGGAACAAGGAAATTAAAGAATTTAAAATTTAAATACAGAAATGCAAATAATCTCAAAAATGCAATAAAATTTGCAGTGAAAGACGCAAAGTGCGGCGACACAATACTTTTCAGCCCAGCTTTTGCGTCATTTGGAATGTTTAAAAACGAATATGATCGTGGTGATAAATTCAACAGTTTAGTAAATAGTCTATAATATACAATAAGACAGAATATGATTAAATTAGAAAATATTAAAAAGGTGTATTTTATTGGTATTGGAGGTATCGGTGTTTCTGCTATTGCAAGGATGATGTTGCTAGAAGAGAAGGTTGTAAGCGGTTCTGATGAGTCGCCATCTGAGATTACAAAAGAGCTTGAAAAAAAAGGAGCTAAGGTTTTTGGCAGACATAATGCTCAAAATCTTGCAGATGATACCGATTTGGTTGTCTATACTGTCGCAATAGATAAAGATAATCCGGAGCTTTCAAAGGCAAAAAAGCTTGGAATTAAAGCTCTTACATATTCGCAGATGCTTGGAACTGTCTCTGATGGATATTATACGGTTGCAGTTGCAGGAACGCACGGGAAGACCACCACGACCGCAATGCTTGCAAAAGTAGCAATTGACGCAGGTCTTGATCCTACGGTGATTGTTGGAAGTTTGCTCCTCTCGACTTCGCTTGGAACAAGTAAAAGTTTGGAAAGTAATTTGATTGTCGGCAACAGTAATCTTTTTATTGTTGAAGCATGTGAATATAATCGTTCATTTTTGGATCTCAAACCAAACATTCTTGTCATTACAAATGTTGATAGTGATCATTTGGATTACTACAAAGATCTTACTGATATACAAAATGCGTTCACAGAACTTGCAAATAAGCTCGGCGAGAAAGATTTTCTTGTTTGCAATCCAGAAGACGAAAAAGTTGCTCCTGCAGTGAAGAATGTGAAATGTAAAATTATTGATTATTCACTTGGGAACTTGATTCCCAAGTTGAAAGTACCGGGAGAGTATAATCAGGAAAATGCAAAAGCGGCATTTGCTATTGCTGAGATATTAAAAGTTGAAAAAGAAAAAACATTTTCGTCACTTCAAGAATTTGAGGGTGTTTGGAGAAGATTTGAATATAAAGGAGAAACACAAAATGGTGCAGAAGTTTATGATGATTATGCGCATCATCCGACAGAAATACGCGCGGCACTACGTGCCACGCACAAAAAGTTTCCAAACCGAAAGATTATCGTCGTATTCCAGCCACATCTCTACAGCAGGACAAGATTACTTCTTAAAGATATGGCAGACAGTTTCAGTGATGCTGACGAAGTACTTGTAGCACCGATTTATGCCGCTCGGGAAGAAGAAGATCTAAGCATAAACAGCTCAATTCTTGCAGAAGAAATCGAAAAAAACGGCAAAAAAGCCAAGAGTTACAAAGATTTTAGCGAAATAGAAGCATATTTGAGGGAAAGTGCAAAAAAAGGTAATATTATAATAACAATGGGTGCTGGAGATATTTATAAAATAGCAGAGAATCTTATTAAAAGTTAATTTATTTATGAGCAAACACACAATAATAATAGTATTAGGCATTTGGGTTGCAGTACTACCATTTCTTGGTTTTCCAGGTTTTTGGAAAACTCTCTTTTTTGTATTTTCAGGTTTGGGAATTATTGCCTTAATCCTTCTTATAAAAAATAAATCTTCAAACAATATTCCCTTTAAATTTGGAAGTGGCGAAAAAAAGACAGAGGTATATACTGAAAACGGAATGAACGACAATACTAAGCATGAAGTTAAAAATCAGTAGAAAAAATAAATGGTATTCGGGGAAATTTGTAATAATCGGCGTACTTACGGCTGGATTTTTCTCTGTAGCGTATTTTGGAATTCCTTTTGTGACTCCGCTGACTTACAGTAGGCCAGAACTAGCTTCCACTATTAAATATAAAGATACTGGCGCTCAGGAGAATATAATTTTAAAGAAAAAAGAAAAAGTTTTTGTTGCATCTCATATAGATACACCAAAAGCCGTGAAGGCAATCTATATGACAAGCTGGGTTGCGGGTACGCCTGATTTCAGAAACAGTCTCATAAAGATTATTGATGAGACGGAAGTTAATTCTCTTGTCATTGATATAAAAGACTATACAGGGAGGATTGCTTTTGAAGTGAATGACCCGCTCCTTAAGGAGGTTGGTGCAGTGGAGAATCGTATTTTTGATGTGCGAGAATTTATACAGCATCTTCATGACAAAGAAATCTATGTCATTGGGCGAATATCGGTCTTTCAGGATCCTTACTATGCATCAAAGTATCCAGAGTTTGCTGTAAAGAGAGAAAGCGATGGAGAAATCTGGGAAGATTATAAAGGCATTACATGGCTTGATGCAGGAGCAAAAGAAGTCTGGGATTATACAATTGCTCTTGCAAGAGAGTCATACACAATCGGTTTTGACGAGCTGAATTTTGATTATATTAGGTTTCCTTCAGACGGCAATATGAACGATATTTTTTATCCATTCAGCGAGGAGAGGGTTTTGGCGGATCCTGATTACGGTAAGGCAGAGGTCTTGAGAGATTTTTTCAAATATTTAAGAAAAGAGATGAAAAATACCGGTGCGGTACTTTCTGCTGATTTGTTTGGGATGGTGACAACTAATCCAGATGATTTAAATGTTGGGCAGGTACTTGAGTATGCTGAACCGTATTTTGACTACATTTCACCTATGGTTTACCCGTCACATTATCCTCGGGGGTTCAACGGATGGCCTAATCCAAATAAAGAAGTATATGGAGTTATTAAATACTCAATGACGCAAGCATTTGACAGGATGCTTGCCGCAAGCTCTACGCCTGAGAAACTACGACCTTGGCTTCAGGATTTTGACTATGGAGGCAACTATGACATCGCAGAAGTTCGTGCGCAGATTCAGGCTGTCTATGACTCTGGCTTAACATCATGGATGCTCTGGGATCCTACAAATATCTACACAAAAGATGCGTTGTTAAAAGATATGTAATATACTTTTATTAATGAATGAAGAAAGAATCACATATTTTGGTTTCACCGACTCTCGCGGGAAAAAGAGAAAATTCGGCATAAAAGCAAAAGACAGGATAAAGCATGTATATACCATAGGAAAGACCGGAATGGGAAAGTCTGTGCTTTTGGAGAATATGGCAATCCAAGATATTCAAAACGGCGAAGGTCTTGCATTCTTTGATCCACATGGTTCATCTGCTGAGACATTGCTCGAACATATACCGGAAGAGCGCCTAAAAGATGTGCTCTACTTTGCGCCTTTTGACTTGGAACGTCCAATTTCTTTTAATGTGATGGAAAATGTAGATCCAGACAAACGATACTTGGTTGTAAATGGTCTGATGAGTATTTTTGAGAGAATCTGGGAGGATGCATGGTCTGCGCGAATGGCGTATATTTTGAATAATACAATTTTGGCGCTTCTTGAATATCCGGGAGCTACTCTTTTAGGTATCAATAGAGTGATGTCTGATAAAGATTATAGAAAAAAAGTAGTCGATAATATCAAGGATCCTTCTGTTAAATCTTTTTGGGTAAAAGAATTTTCAAGCTATTCAGATAGATATACTGTTGAGGCAACGGCGGCGATTCAAAACAAAGTCGGGCAGTTCATTTCAGATCCCCTTATACGAAATATTATCGGTCAGCCAAAATCTGTTTTTGATTTGCGCGAGATGATGGATACAAGAAAAATTTTTATAGCGAATCTCTCCAAGGGAAGAGTAGGAGAAAGCAGTGCGAACTTGCTTGGTAGCATGCTTATTACGAAAATTTATTTAGCGGCAATGTCTCGTGCGGAAACAACCTCCGCCACGATGAAAAATCTTCCGAACTTTTATCTTTATGTTGATGAATTTCAATCGTTTGCAAATAAATCTTTTGCGGATATTCTCTCTGAATCGAGAAAATATAAGCTTAATCTCACAATTGCTCATCAGTACATTGAACAGATGCCTGAGGAAGTGAGATCTGCAGTGTTTGGAAATGTCGGCACAATGATTTCTTTCCGAGTTGGCGCGATTGACGCGGAAATACTGGAGAAAGAATTTGCGCCGACATTTACCGCGGAGGACTTGGTTAATCTCGGCTTAATTCAAGTATATCTGAAACTTATGATAGACGGCATCTCATCCGTGCCGTTTTCTGCGACAACACTTCCTCCGTTTAAGCCGATTCACGCGTCTTTCAAGGAAAAGGTAATTACTTTTTCCAGAGAGCATTATGGCAAGCCGCGCTCTCTCATTGAGGAGAATATTAATCAGTGGTATGAACCTGTTGCTCCTCCTCCGAAACCCAAAATCACACCGCAAAAAACTTTTCAAAAACCTGTGCAAAATAAAAATTATTCAACTTCTCCTGTAAGAAAGCAATATCACCAGCCGGCACAGCCTGAAAAGACAATATCCCTTAATGAACTTAAAACTCCTCCGAAAATGATTCCCAAAATCAGAAAAGAGCCGAGCAGGAAAAATCGTGAGGAACTAAGAAGTGCACTTACCTCTGTCATGAAGGATAAAAATAAAGGTGTTGGGGAAGAAAGCAGTAAAAGCTCGAGCTACAAGCCTTTTGACAAAACGCACGGCAAGCCGTTTAATACAAGGCCGAACTTAAGTTCAACTGAGAATTCTCAAAATAAAACACAAAAAACACAAAACACTTCAGACACAAAAGAAGTTCCAGAGGATGTTCTAAAAAAAATGCTTGATGTTGAAGACAAAGACAAGCGGTCATGAAATACATTGTCATCCCCATAATGTTTTTTGTCTCGTTCACCTTTGCAAACGCGCAAATTGTCATAAATGAAGTGATGTATGACCTTGAAGGAAGTGATGCTGGAAGGGAATGGATTGAAGTTGAAAATTCAGGAACAGATTCAGTTGATGTCTCTGGGTGGAAATTTTTTGAGAATGAAACAAATCATGGACTTACTTTAATCCAAGGCAATGCAGAAATATCTTCAGGGGGCTTTGCCGTAATCTCTGACAATTCAGATAAGTTTTTAACTGACTGGCCTTCATTTTCAGGAATTTTATTTGACAGTTCTTTTTCTCTGAAAAATACAGGGGAATTAATATCTATTCGCGATGCGGATTTAAATGACATTGATTCGCTTACATATGATACAGAGCTTGGTGCAGGTGGTGACGGAGATTCTCTTCAGCTAATTTCAGGAAGCTGGAGCGCTGATTCTCCTACTCCAGGTTCGGCCAACCCTGGTTCAGGTGGCGAAGAAAGTCAACAACAAGAAGAAGGCTCAGAATTAGATTCGGGCAGTTCAGGTTCATCAGCCACATCTCAAGGAAGTTCATTTCCAATTGAACAGCGGATTTTTGCCAGTGCCGGGGAGGACAGAAGTGCAATAGTTGGCGCAGATTCATTATTTGAAGGAAGAGCATTAGGACTGCAGAAAAAACCACTTTTGAACGCTCGATATCTATGGAACTTCGGAAATGGTGAAACTAAAGAAGGCCAGAATGTCCTGCATTTTTATAAATATCCGGGGGAATATGCTGTGGTGCTCAATGTCTCATCAGGTGAGTATTCTGCATCAGACAGAATTGTCGTAAATGCATTTCCTGCGGAGCTCATTATCTCAAAAGTTGAAAAGGATTTTATTGAGATACATAATAAATTAAATCGTGAACTCAATCTTTCGTGGTGGAGATTGCGTTCCGGAAGTGAAGAATTTTCAATTCCAAAAGATACGATTATTTTGCCGAACAAGAAACTGATATTCTCTTTTGATGTGACAGGCCTTGATACATCTGCGAAAGAAAACATTTCGCTTTTGTATCCAAATGGAGTTATTGTTGTTTCTTTCTCACAAATTGAAATCTCACAGGAATCTACTCCGGCAAAGGCAGTTGAAGCAGAGCCACAATTGTCCCAACCTCAGCCAACAATTATAAAAACAGATCCGTCGCAAGAGAAAAAACTGAAAGAAAATTCAAAAAACTTAAGCCAAAATGCATCTATCATAACAAGTTTAAATAATCAAGATAAAAATTCAGGAATATCTAAATGGCTTTTGGCAATTCTCGGCATAGTAATAGTCTCGGCCGGCTCTGTAATATTTGCAGGATATGGCAAAAAAGAGGACGAAATCAAGATAATTGAGTAAATTCAATATATTTTATTGACAATAAGCCGTTATTTGATACACTTCTCTAAAGCCCGTAGGGGCTTATTAATTTGTGAAGCAGTAAGAATAATGGCGAAAACATCAACAATAGCAAGGTCGCAGAAAAAGCCGAAATTCAAGTCGAGAGTAGTTCGGCGTTGTTTTAAGTGTGGAAGAGCGCGTGGATATATGAAAGATTTTGATCTTTGTCGTATTTGTTTCAGAGAACTTGCCAATGAAGGAATGATTCCAGGAATCAAGAAATCATCATGGTAAACGACCCAATAGGAGATTTAATAATACAGCTTAAAAATGCCGGAAATGTAGGCAAAAAGTTAATCTCTATTCCGTATTCGGAATTCAAGTTTGAAGTTGCAGAAAAATTAAAGGAAAAAGGATATGCAAAGTCAGTCTCCAAGCGCGGCAAAAAAATAAAAAAATATCTCGATATTGAATTGCAGTATCTAAATAAAAAACCAAAGATAAAAGGAGTAATGCGTGTTTCAAAGCCTGGAAGAAGAATATATAAAAAAACTTCAGAAATTTTTCCGGTAAAATATGGCAAAGGAGCTTTAATACTTTCAACTCCAAAAGGCATACTCACAGGGCAGGAGGCACGGAAAGGAAAAACAGGAGGTGAGGCACTTTTTAAGATTTGGTAAAACATCATGTCAAGAATAGGAAAAAAAATAATTTTAATACCTGAAAAAACAGAAGTTAATCTCTCTGACGGTTCTGTTGTTGTAAAGGGTCCCTTAGGGGAACTTTCCCGCTCTTTCAAGCCGGATATATCTATAAGAATTGAAGGGAAAGAGATTTCACTTAAGCCAGTGAAGAATACAAATAATTCCAACATGCTTTGGGGAACCTATGCATCGCATATAACGAATATGATAAAAGGCGTTAATGAAGTATTTACAAAAAAACTTGTCGTTGAAGGAATAGGGTATAAAGTAGAAAGATCGGGACAAGATATTGTGCTTAATGTGGGATTTTCTCATTCTATTAAGCTAGAAGTCCCTGAAGGAGTAAATGTTGAAGTGGAGAAAAACATAATCAGTATTTCAGGATCGGACAAAGAGAAAGTCGGGCAGTTTACGGCAAAAATTCGTGCTGTAAAAAAACCAGAACCGTACAAAGGGAAAGGTATAAGATATGATGACGAAGTTGTGCGGAGAAAACAAGGTAAAAGGGCAGTAACTTAAAAGTATAAAGTATTAGTATAAGTATTTAGTATGAAAACAAGTGAAAAAATTAAGAGCAGAGAAAGAAGACACAGAAAAATCAGGACAAAAATTTCTGGCACGAAAGAGCGACCACGCCTATCTTTTTTCAAGTCAAATAAGCGCATTTATGTGCAGCTTGTTGATGATGAAAACGGAAAAACTTTCTTCGGAGTTTCTTCGGACAAAGTGAAAGGAGCGACAATGACAGAAAAGGCAAAAGAAATAGGAAAACTTGTGGCAAAACTCGCGCTTGGCAAAAAGATAAAATCCGTCGTATTTGACAGAGGGGGGTTCCTTTATTCGGGGAAAATAAAGGCTTTTGCAGATGGTGCAAGAGAAGGCGGACTCAAGGTTTAGCTTATTAGAAAAATGGAAAAAACAACAACAAAAAAACCAGACAGGAGACCGAATATTAAAAAACCAGGCGGCTCACAAGGGCTTAAAAAAAACGAAAAGCCTAAAAAGAAAAAGAGAAGGTCTTTTAGACGGCCTGAAAAAGTACGTTCTGAGTTTGACCAGAAAATAATAAGCATAAGGAGAGTTACAAGAGTTGTTGCTGGAGGGAGAAGATTCAGCTTCTCTGTTGCGCTGGTCTCGGGCAACCGCAGAGGCTCTGTAGGCGTGGGGGTAGGTAAAGCCTCTGACACCGCGCTTGCAATTGAAAAAGCAACAAGAAATGCAAAGAAAAATATGATAAAAGTATCGCTTGATAAAAACATGAGGATTGCGCATGATATTGACGCGAAATACAATGCGTCAAGAGTCGCAATTATTCCTTCTCCAGAAAAAGGTCTTGTTGCGGGCTCCTCGGTAAGAAATGTGCTTGAACTTGCCGGTATAAAAGATATAACGGCAAAAATGCTCTCTCGAAGTAAAAATAAATTAAATAATGCAAGAGCTGCAGTAAAGGCATTGACACAGCTAACTTAAAAATATGCAACTTCATCAATTACAAAGAAATAAAAAGTTGAAGAGAAGTATACGGGTCGGAAGAGGAGGGAAACGGGGGAAAACCGCGGGGCGCGGGCACAAAGGACAAAAGGCAAGAGCGGGGCATAGGATTCGTCCTGAGATACGCGATGCGATAAAGAAAATTCCAAAGAAGAGAGGATATAAATTTACAGCCATAAATCCGAAACCTATACCGGTCAACTTATCATCTGTCAACGAATCCTTTTCAAGCGGTGCTGAAATAACGCCCAAAACCTTGACTGCCAGCGGTCTTGTAAATAAGAGCAAAGGTAGAATCCCTGCAATAAAAATTCTCGCAACCGGAAAACTATCAAAAAAAGTAACTATTTCAGGATGCGCTGTTTCGGAAGCGGCAAGAAAACAGATTGAAAAAGCCGGTGGAACGGTTAAAATATAAAGTATTATGTTTTCAAATTTTCTCAGTAAATTAAAATTGGTTTTCAAAGATGCGACTCTTCGCAGAAGGATATTTTTTGTATTTGCGGCACTTGTGGTATTTCGGCTTCTTGCCACGATTCCGATTCCGGGGATTGATGTGCTTGCTCTGGAGCAGTTCTTTACCAACAATCAGTTTTTGGGTCTTCTCAACATTTTCTCCGGCGGCGGACTATCAAATCTTTCAATCGTAATGCTTGGTGTCGCACCGTACATTACCGCGTCAATTATAATGCAGCTTTTGACGATTATGTCCCCACGGCTCAAAGCCATATATCAGGAGGAAGGCGAGGCGGGAAAAAAGAAATTCAGCCAGTACTCCCGGCTTTTGACTATCCCGCTTGCATTTATGCAGGGTTTTGGTTTTCTTCTCCTTTTGACAAGGCAGGGGATAGTTCCTGACCTCGGCTTCTTCGGACTTATTACAAATGTTGTTGTCATTGCGGCAGGCTCGATTCTTCTGATGTGGATAGGGGAGCTTATAACAGAGTTTGGCATTGGAAACGGTGTATCACTGATAATCTTCGCCGGTATCGTTGCGAGCCTTCCGAATACTATAAGCCAGCTTATATTCACTTTTGATGTGTCGCAAATCCCACTATACCTGGGCTTTATTGCCATCGGGCTTTTTATTACGGCCGGTGTGGTGGTTGTAACAGAAGCGGAAAGGCCGATACCGGTTACTTATGCAAAACGCGTCAGGGGCATGAAAGTTTATGGCGGCATCTCCACTTACCTGCCGCTTAGGGTGAATCAGGCGGGAGTTATCCCGATAATTTTCGCACTCTCAATCCTGCTTTTTCCGCAGATGATATTTAATTTTATGGCAAATATAAACAGTGCCCTTATAGCATCAATTTCTAATTTTGTGCTCGGAATTCTTTCAAACGGCTGGGTTTACGCCGGAGCATATTTTGTACTCGTATTTCTATTTACTTATTTTTATACTGCCGTTACTTTTGATCCGGATTCAATAGCCACTAATCTGCAGAAAAGCGGAGCATTCGTGCCGGGTGTAAGACCGGGAAGAACCACATCGGAATATATTGGAAAAATTCTGACACGCATCACACTTGTCGGCGCACTTTTTTTGGGAGTCATTGCAGTAATTCCGCTTGGGATGCAGGCGGTTACCGGCATTACCGCTCTTGCAATCGGAGGCACCGCACTCCTCATTGCAGTTTCCGTTGTCATTGACCTAATCCGAAAAATTGAAGCTCAAATCTCAATGAGAGAGTACTAAAAACTTGCTACTTTTTTCGCTATATTCCATACTTAATATATGGAACCTAAAACTTTTATAATCATCGGCCGTTCTGGATGTGGAAAAGGCACGCAGGCAAATTTACTGAAGGAATATGTAAAAAAGGAATTGCCTGAATCGGAAATGCTTTGCGTGGAAGCAGGCGAGAGGTTTCGCGAATTTTTGAAAAACGGCACTTATGCAAGCAATCTCGCGACAGATATTTATGCGGACGGCAGACTGCAACCCGCTTTTCTTTCCATCTGGGTGTGGGCTGATACTCTAATCAAAAGTCTAGATGAGAATAAACATCTTATGCTTGACGGCAGTCCCCGCAAGCTCAATGAAGCGAATGTGCTTGACGAGGCGCTTCGTTTTTATAGGCGTGAAAATCCTTATTTAATATTTATAAATGTTTCAAGAGAGTGGGCGACAGAAAGATTAAAAGCGCGCATGAGAGAAGATGACAAAAACGACGAGAGTATAAAAAAGCGTCTTGACTGGTACGAGAGTGATGTTGTGCCTGCAATTGAGTTTTTCAGAGAAGCACCGTATTATAACTTTCTTGAAATAAACGGAGAGCAGAGCATAGAGAAAGTTCACGAGGAAATTATAAAAAAGATAAATGGTTAAGACAAAAGAAGAAATTGAAATAATGCGCGAAGGCGGAAAACGCCTCGCTTTTGTATTAGGCGAGGTGGTTAAGTTAGTTAAACCAGATGTAGATGCGAAAGAATTAAATAATTTAGCAGAAAAGTTTATAAGAGAAAAAGGAGATGAGCCTTCATTTTTAGGTTATACACCGGAAGGGACAAGCCGTTCTTATCCGTCCACACTTTGTGTTTCAGTTAACGATGAAGTCGTGCACGGCATTTCAAATGAAGGAGAGAAAATTCTGCACAAGGGTGACATTGTCGGGCTTGATTTGGGGTTAAAGCATAAAGAGCTTTTTGTTGACATGGCTGTTACCGTAGGAGTTGGCAATATAAGTGAAAAAGACCGAAAGCTTATAAACACTGCAGAAGAAGCGCTAAATGTTGGAATTAAAGCGGCGCGAACCAAAAACACAATCGGCGATATTGGATATGCCATTGAGCAGTTTGTAAGGCCGTATGGCTATGGAATTCCCTATGAGCTTGGAGGGCATGGAGTAGGGCATAAGGTGTCAGAAGAACCATATATACCTAATTTCGGGCAAAAAAAGGAAGGGTTAGAACTTAAAGCAGGGATGACACTTGCAATTGAGCCGATGTTAAATTTAGGAGATGGGCGAATTGTACTTGCAAAAGACGGCTATACATACAAAACAGCGGACGGGAAAAAAAGCGCTCACTTTGAACATACGATTTTAATCACAGACGGAGATGCAGAAGTGTTGACTAAAATACAGTAATGCGTTATTACTAAAGTTTACTATGGTAGAACACAAACATCATAAAAAAGAAAGAACATTTGTAATCGTAAAGCCTGATGGAATTCAACGCTCTCTTGTTGGGGAAATTATCCAGAGGTATGAGCGAATAGGATTAAAATTAATTGGACTTAAAATTGTAATTCCAAAGTCCGAAGAGATTCAAAAGCAATATACGATTGACCCACAGTGGATGAAGGAAACTGGAGAAAAAAGTATTGCTAATTATAAAAAGAAAGGACTCAAACCACCGTCGGAGAACCCGATTGAAATTGCAAAAATAGTTCTTAAGAACCTCAAGCGATATATGACAAGTGGACCCGTTGTCCTTATGGTATGGGAGGGAGCTCATGCCGTTGCTATTGTGAGAAAAATTACAGGTGCTACGGAGCCCTTAACATCGGACATCGGAACGATTCGCGGAGATTTTGTCTTGGATTCATATGAAATGTCAGATACAGATGGAAGAGCAGTTAGGAACGTATTACATGCTTCAGGGTCTGTTGAAGAGGCTGAAAAAGAAATAGCACTTTGGTTTAAAGACAGTGAATTGATTAATTATCGCCTTGTGCAGGAAGCTATACTCTATGATGTGGATTTAAACGGGATTTTGGAATAGTTAAAATCATTACGGTATATGTTTTATTTAAAAACAAGATTGCAGAAGTTTTTAATAGATATATAATGTAAGTAGGGTTATTTGGAGTATTGTCTAGTTTACTCTATAGCCAAGGGAGTTTTACAGTACATTGCGTCGTGGCGCAATGTTGAGGACACCCACGTAGAAATAGCTGTAGCAGTACCCTAAGTAGCCCTGATTAAAATCCTCTCCTTTCAATCGAAAGGAGGGTTTTTTAATTTATATTCTTGATATAATAATCGAGTATGCTCAGACAACCGCTTTTCATAACTAACTTTATATTGATTTTGGTAATCGGAGTGCTTCATATTGTCGCTACAGAATTTTTCCTGTATTGGACACTGCCATGGTTTGACAATCTATTGCATTTTCTAGGAGGTCTTTGGGTCGGGCTTTCTTCAATATGGTATATCTATTTTTCTGGGTTTAGTGGCAAATTTACTGTAAAATTAAATAAGCGAAATTTATTGACTGTATCGATTGCATCAGTAATAGTTATAGGTGTACTGTGGGAAATTTTTGAAATTTACGCAGGAGTTCTATCATTTGTAGAAAATTATCCTCTTGATACATCAACAGATCTTCTGATGGACACGCTTGGCGCAGCCGTCGCATCTGTGTATACGGCATTGAAATTTAAAAACAATCAACAAATTTGATATAATATTTATATATGAAAGAACAAAAAAAAGATAAACATGCTCATGATAAATTAAAACTCTGTGTCTCTGGCGCGGCAGAAACTGGCCATTGTGGTCTTGATGCATTTGAAAAGGGTAAAGAGATAGGCAGGGAAATAATTAAACAAGGGGCAATTTTGACAACCGGCGCTACTACTGGGTTTCCGTTTTGGGCGGCAACAGGCGCAAAAGAGGAAGGAGGCATATCAATCGGATTTTCTCCTGCGTCAACAGAAGAAGAGCATTTAGAGTTCTACCGTCTCCCGCTTGATCATTTGGATGTCATTATCTACACGGGGTTTGGCTATTCAGGGAGAAACTTGATTTTGACGCGCTCGGCAGACGCTGTATTTATAGGATGCGGAAGAATTGGCACAATCAATGAATTTACTGTTGCATATGAAGATGGCAAGCCGATAGGAATCTTGGAAGGTGATTGGGAGACAGACGAAGTGATAAAGCATGTAATTGAAGCAAGCAATCGAGTAAACGATAAAATTATATTTGATTCTGATCCCAAAACACTTGTAGAGAAGATAATTGAATTAGTTCGGCAGGACAAGGCAAGTCACGGAAGAGTATACAGAAGTTAAATAACCTTTTTTACAATTCTTTCAAAACTTTCCGAATTATTTTCCGCAATATCTGCGAGAATTTTTCTGTCCAGCTCAATTTTATTTTTCTTCAGTATCCCAATAAACTTACTATATGAAAGCGTGTCTTTTTTACTTGAACCTAGCCCGCGAACAGCAGCATTTATTTTCACATTAAAGAGCCGCCGGAAATCATTCTTTTTATCTCTTCTGTGAGCAAACGCATGAGTGCCCGCGTGCATGATAGCCTCCTTTGCTTGCCTTTTTTTTGCCTTACGGCCATGGCGGTAGCCCTTTGTTTTTTTAAGGACGTTTCGTCTGCTCTTTGCTTTTGTCACACCTCTTTTTACTCTGCTCATAATAATTTTTTAATTATTCAAAAATCTGCTTTTTTCTCTGTGTGACATATTTAAACCAACAACTCTCCTGCGCGCCATTCTTTTTGACCTTGATTCTTTGGCGTTGAAATGATTCTGGCCGGGAACTCTCGCAAGCACCTTGCCTTTTTTGGTCACTCTTAATCTTTTTGTAAATATTTTTTTTGTCTTCATTTTACTTTTTCTATTACCATGGTCAGACCTTTAGGGCTCTTCTTTATCTCATCTGCCACTTTGTACTGCTCTGTAATAAGTGTCAAGAATTTTAGAAGCCGCTCTTTAAGAAAATTAAATTCCATGTACTTATATCTGCCAAACAAAAACAGATTAATTTTCACTCTATGCCCCTCACTTAACCACTCGGAAACTCTCTTTGACTTCAGCGACAGGTCATGCTCTCCGGTCCCTATTTTTATCTGGATATTCTTTGTCTCCGTAATATGAGATTTCGCTTTTATTTCCTTTTGTTTTTTCTTCTGTTCATATTGGAACTTGCCATAATCCATTATTTTTGCAACAGGAGGGTTGGCCTTGGGCGATACTTCAATAAGGTCAAGACCGGCAACTTCTGCATGTCCCAGTGCCTCCTCTTTTGAAATAACACCTAAATTAGCGCCATCGGCGCCCATAACTCTCAACTCCTTTGCTTGTATACTTTTGTTAATTCTTACTTTTTCTATCAATGGGAAAATTATAGCATATCACCGTGTTTGATACAATAAAGCCGCTATCTTTTAAGATTAGCGGCTTTCTAAAATTATTCGTAGATTGTATATTTATCTTTCCCTGATATAAGTTTACTTCCTTCAGGTGCTCCAGTCTCACAACTGTCAATAATGATAAAACAATCTGTATGATAACCTATTATTTCCAGTTCCATCATTTCTTTTTCTGACAAGTTTTTGAAAAGAGGACAAAATGAATCTTCACAACCACACAATACTTCCAGTTGTTTTTCAGGAACAGCGGTGCACATATTCACTTCCTTTCATGAAATTTCAGAAATATAAATACAAAAGAACTATTCAATGAGCCATTAGATTATCACAAACTCTTTCTGATGTCAAGGAGAATTTCTTTTCTGTGCTTGTGCGTGCTAATATGACATTAATGACAGTATTGATAAAAAATAAAAAAGCGCATTTTAACTATGAAATTACCGAAACATTCGAGGCAGGAATGGAGCTTTTTGGTTTTGAGGTGAAATCATTGCGAAAAAAGCAGGGTTCACTAGAAGGTTCCCATGTGATTATAAGAGGTGGTGAAGTATTTCTGGTCGGCGCGACGATTCCGCCGTATCAGCCGGCGAACACTCCAAAGGATTATGATTCTATCCGTAATCGTAGACTACTTTTAACTAAAAAAGAAATTGCACGACTCTCCGGATTTGAAAATCAGAAAGGGTTGACAATAGTGCCAGTTTTAGTGTATAGTAAAAGAGCGAAGATAAAAGTTGAAATCGGTGTTGCAAAAGGAAAAAAGAAATACGACAAGCGCGAAACAATAAAAAAGAAAGACACCGAAAGAGATCTTAAACGTTCATTGAAACAAAACATTGCATTATAGTCCCCCTAAAGAATGCCTCAGAGTATCTTTTGAGGTTTTTTTCAGGGGGATGACAGGCCTCGACAAGGGAATGTAATTTATATGTGCAAAACGGAAGTCGGAATCTTCCTTAAAATTTCGAAAAGATACGTGCAAACGTTATCTCTAAAGTAAAAGGAGCTTTTGCTTCTCTTACTCCAGCTTACGCAATAGCCTAAGCCGGCATCTAATCTGCCCAAGTTTGATAAGCAGATTCAGGTGTAATAATTTCAAACTAGGAAAAGCGAGCGTCTCGGCGCGTTTCCGAAATCAAGAGAATTGGCGTATGGGCATTTTGTCTTCTTTTAAGCCCACATGCTGAAATTCTAAAGTTGACTATGTTTTGTAGAATCATTTAAATTCTTTTTTTGCACGCGGATTCAATTTCCGCCGTCTCCACAATAAAAAATAAAACACGTATTTAGCATGCCAAATAACAAAAAGTACAATCATCTAAAAGCCCCCAGAAAGGGTGGCAAGAAGGGGCCTAAACAGCCCTTGGGCAAATCTCTGTGGCAGAATATTCTAGTGACGCTTCTCATATTTTTCATAATTATAGGGACATATTCTCTTATTGCTGAGAACAGAGCAAAAGAAGATAAAATACCAATTTCGCAGCTTGCCAGTGGAATAAGCGAAGGTGCGGTTTCTGAAATTACAGTCAAGGGAGAGGAGCTTGAAATTCTCTACACTGACGGGACAGAAAAAGAATCAAAAAAAGAATCAGGCACGGCACTCACTGACACGCTGGTGAATTATGGAGTGTCCCTTGAGGAGCTAAAGAATGTAAAAATTGAAATCAAAAATCCAAGTGGTTTTCTTTTTTGGCTTGGTAATTTGGCACCGTTTCTTATCCCACTTTTGTTTATAATCTTCTTTATCTGGTTTCTCTCCAAACAAGTTAAAGGTGCGGGCATGCAGGCGTTTTCATTTGGGCAGTCAAAAGCGAGAATGATTGATCCAAAAGACAAATCACAGCGCGTGACATTTAATGATGTAGCAGGAGCAAAGGAAGCAAAAGAAGAATTAACAGAAATAGTTGACTTTCTGAAGAACCCCAAAAAATTCTTGGAAATCGGTGCGCGCATTCCAAAAGGTATTATTTTAATGGGAGCAAGTGGAACTGGGAAAACTCTTCTTGCGCGCGCGGTCGCCGGCGAGGCAAGCGTGCCATTCTTTTCAATTTCAGGTTCGGAGTTTGTTGAGATGTTCGTCGGAGTTGGTGCCAGCCGTGTGCGTGATTTGTTTAAACTCGCAAAGAAAGCGGCGCCGGCAATAATATTTGTAGATGAGATTGACGCTGTCGGACGTGTACGTGGCACAGGAGTCGGAGGAGGAAACGACGAGAGGGAGCAGACACTCAATCAAATTCTTGTTGAAATGGACGGTTTTGAGCCGAATGAGCGGATTGTGATTATGGCGGCGACGAATCGCCCTGATGTCCTTGATCCCGCGCTTATTCGCCCTGGCAGGTTTGACAGAAGGGTAGTGATTGACCTTCCTGATCGCAATGACAGAGAAGATATATTAAAAATTCATGCAAGAAAAAAGCCGCTTGGCGAGGATGTAAACTTTACGACTGTTGCGGAGAGAACTCCCGGGTTCTCAGGCGCTGACCTATATTCGCTTGTAAATGAAGCGGCGATTTTAGCCGCGCGGGAGGAAAGGAAGAAAGTCTCACAGTTTGACTTTATCCGCTCAATTGAAAAAGTGATGCTCGGGCCCGAGAGAAAAAGTCACATCCTCTCAAAACGCGAGAAGGAGATAACAGCGTATCATGAAACGGGGCATGCGCTTGTTGCATCAGTCCTGCCTTATGCGGATCCTGTTCATAAAATTTCTATAATTTCGCGTGGGCGTGCAGCTGGCTATACGCTTAAACTGCCATTTGAAGACAGGAGAATGCAGTCTAGGAAAGAATTCCTTGATGATATTGCGGTTTCCCTCGGTGGATACATTGCAGAGAAGATGCTTTTTGACGATCTTACAACCGGCGCGTCAAATGATCTGCAGGTGCTCACAGCGCTTGCGCGAGACATGGTCACAAAATACGGAATGTCAGATAAACTGGGTCCAGTAGCTCTTGAAGGAGATGTGCACAGAGTAATGTTTGGGCACGGAACGGGGGAGAAAGAATATTCAGAAAAGGTATCAGCGGAGATTGACGCAGAAGTCTCGAGTATAATTGAAAATGCATATAAATCTGCGGAGCATATTTTAAAGAAACACAAAAAAGCACTTGATGCTATCGCGAAGAAACTTATTGAAGTTGAAACAATTGAAAGGGATGAGTTTGAAAAGCTTCTCATTACAAACGGTATTGAACCCAAGAAAAAGCAGGACATTGAGCACGGTGAATAATATCTCAGGTGTATTTGCTACTGTTTTGTGCTATAAAATACAAGTATAAACGCGTGTGTAGCTCAGTTGGTAGAGCGCGGAGCTTATACCTCCGTGGTCCCAGGTTCGAGTCCTGGCGCACGCACAAAATCATTCAAAATGGATCTCTTTTGTTTTGCGCTTTATAATTTCTTTTATTATAGGATAATTTTTTAACTCACTGTCTTTTGCAACTATTTTTTGTGCCTCTTTACGCGCGGCCTCAACCATCTTCAGATTTTTCATTGCTTCCATCGCGATATCGGAGAGTCCCGACTGGCGCTTGCCGTAGAGCTCTCCTGAGCCACGAATTCCTAAATCAAATTCAGCAAGCTCAAAACCACTCTTTGCGGTTTTAAGTGCTTTTAATCTTTCATTTGTTTTTGCCGACCTGCTGTCCGAAAATACGAAGCAGTACGCCTGATGATTACTTCTTAAAACTCTTCCGCGAAGCTGGTGAAGCTGAGCAAGGCCAAATCGTTCCGCGCCCTCAATTATTATCACAGTTGCATTAGGAACATTAACGCCCACTTCAACTACGGATGTTGCAACGAGAATCTGCGTTTCATTTTTCACAAATCTTTCCATCACCCCTTCCTTTTCGCTATTCTTTAATTTACTGTGGAGAATTTCTATTTCATATTCGGGGAATATATTTTTTTTCAATCTTTTAGCCTCTTCTTTTACTGATTTTGCATTTATCGCCTTTTCTTTTGTCAAATCTGGTTCTTCTATCCTTGGAGTTATTACATAAACTTGTCTTCCAGCTTTAATCTCTTTCCGCACATTCTCATAGATCTCATCTCTTTTATTAGGCAACACAACTTTTGTGATTATAGGTTTTCTTCCCTTTGGCATTTCATCAAGGAGCGTCAAATCAAGGTCACCGTAGATGGTAAGGGCAAGCGTTCTAGGAATTGGGGTTGCAGTCATTGAAAGCAAATGCGGGGCAATATCGTCTTTCCGCGTGAGTTTTTGTCTTTGGGACGTGCCAAAGCGATGCTGTTCGTCTATGATTATAAACGCCAAGTTTTCAAATTTTACTGTTTTTTGTATGAGAGAGTGTGTACCTATAAGTATAGGTATCTCACCGTTTGAAACCCATTTTAGGAGTTGCGCGCGTGAGATATTTGTAGAACCTTCCGGATTGATTTTGGAAGGGAATTTTCTACACCCACTTGATGTTATGAGGCCTATGTTGATTGGAAGATGTGAGAAATACTGAACAAAAGTCTCAAAATGCTGTTTTGCAAGGATTTCTGTTGGTACCATATAAGCGGTCTGAAGGTTTCCGAAATTCTGTCCTTCTGGGTATGTAGTTGTAACTGCGTTGACGACAGTCGCAGCAACCGCTGTTTTTCCTGAGCCGACATCTCCCTCCAGAAGCCGCGACATTGGGTGCTTTTTTTCAAAATCATCAAGTATGCTTTTTATGGCTTTGCTTTGTGCATCTGTTGTGGAGAATGGAAATCTTTTTATAAATTTCTTGATATCTTTTTCACTCGCTTTTATACGGAAAGATTTTTTCTTTTCATATTCTTTACGGTCTTTCTGCTTTGAAATCTGAATAAAGAAAACTTCTGCAAATGCGAGCCGTTTTCGCGCCGCCGCGCTGTCGGATTTTTTCTTTGGAGTGTGAATCCAAATGAGTGCAGTTTTTAGTTTAGGCAGATTATATTTTTTTAGAATCTCTTGTGGGACAGCATCCCTAATCTCATCTAAAAGCCCGCTTCCAAAGACCTTTTGTATATTGTGGTAAAACCATTTTGAAGTGATACCTTTGCTTTCTTTATATACTGGAAGAAATGTATTTACACTCTCTCCATCTGAAAAAAGTGACTCCCCTGTATTTATAGGCAAGTTTTCGATATTCTCAGATTCAGGGTTTGCAATGTATAAGCTTCTCTCATCGCCAGTCACTTTACCACTTAATTTGACAAGTGCACCGCTGTGGAGCATTTTTGCAATATACGGCTGGTTGAACCAGATAATCTTCATTTTTCCAGTACCGTCTTCAATATATCCTTCGGCAATCGGGCGTCTACTTTTAAATGACTTTCTTGTTGAAAGCCCGCTTATTTTGCCATAAATTATTACATCATCCCCGACTTCTAAAGAACTTATAGGTTTATTTCCAGTGATATTTTCATAGCGGGAAGGGAAGTGAAAGAGTAAATCGCGGATATCTAAAATTTTAAGCTTTTTAAGCGCGTTTTTCTGATTTTGAGTAAGACGGAAATGTTTTTCCAATAAATCATTTGGTTGCATAAATTTTAGTATAGCAAGAAAAAATAAAATATCCGTGGGCCTTTAACTCACGGGTATTTTATTTTTCATTTTTATCGGCTTATTTAGTATTCAGTCGCTTCTGCCGCTTCGTCTTCTACAGCTGCATCAACCACTTCTTCTGCCTCAACCACTTCCACTTCTTCCGTTGCGGTCACTGTATCAGCCTCATCCGCAGAATTATTTCTAAGCATTAGAAATCCTACAATGGCGATAGCGATAATGACTACTATAGTTATTATACCCTTCATATTATTTGAATATTCAAATTATCACTACTGTTAATAATAGTGAAATAATAACATTTTATAATTATTAATGTAAATAGTATTTCAACTCTATAATGTGTAAAACTCTAAATATGTATATTTAAACTAATGTATAATATATAGACATGAGAAATATCGCTTTAGTGTTAATTATAATAGCTGTAATCTCTGTTTCAGCTGCTGTTGCAACTGTCCGTATAGTAAATCAAAGAATAGCCGAAGATGACAAAAGAATTTCATTTGAACAGCAGATTTGGGAGCTTGAGAAAAATCGCGTAACAAATGCACTAAGCGACACTATTGATATGCAGGATATCATTAAAGGCTTTTGGCTTGAACATACAAGTGATACAGGAGAAATGGAGGTTGTGCTTGTGTCAGTTGATGGTCTTGCGGCACAGAATCTCTCTATGGACGAGCTTGAGCAGGTGGTGGCTGATATTGATAATGGAAGGATTATCAGAGCAGATAACGCAAAATTACTTTCAGAAGATGAATTATCAGAAAACCTGCAGTTTCATAATGAAGTCTATGCTTCGCTCTCTGGAGGAGTTTCAACTAAAGAGATGCTTGAAGATCTTCAAATGCGTGTAAGAGAACAAGAATCTTCCTCTGCTGATTTATCCTCGCTTGCATATCTTTATGAACTGGAGGGCAATTATGGTGCCAGAGATGCTCTTAATGCAGAGGGTTCATGCGAGTCATGCCGAAAGAAGATCGCTATAACAATAAGCGGAAGCGTTGTTGATTTGAAAGGAGAACCGGTGCAGGGGGCAGTAATTGACGTACTTGGTGTAAATGAAGCGACAGTTCACACTGATTCAAATGGGCTCTACACTATTACTATCTCGACATTTGTACCGGGGAAAGTTCGGGTAAGCGCTCTTAAGAGAAACTTCTCTGACGGCGTGATGTCGGTTAATACTGTCTCAAAAAATAAAACTTTTTACAAAGCGGATCCGATTATCATTGCTGACGCTGTTTCTATAGTAACCATAGATACACAGAACAAAACGGTTTCTGGAAGTCGAAACGAAGTAAGAGAAGATGGTGTATTTGTCGTGCGAACTGACCAGAGCACATATGAAATACCGGCAGGCGCTATTGTGCACAAAAGTGGCATTCAGTACAAAGGAGAGGTGGATGTGTATCTGTATGAATTTTCGCAGGGGAACATTCCGGAGGGTCTGATACAGGTAGATACATTTGACGATGTACGAGGTTTTGCAGGAGACTTGATGAAAACATTTGGTATGCCGTTTATTCAATTCTTTAGCTCCTCCGGAGAAGAGCTTCATGTGCTAAGAAGCAATTCGATGGTGCTGACGTATAAGATTGCCAATATGAACGAACTTCGCAGAAACACACTTGCTATATATAGCCCGCTTACAAATGAGGATATGAAATTTCTTGTAGACATTTCCTCAAAGAGCCCTAGAGCATATCCGATAGACCGTGAGTTTCTTATTGAAAACCAATTACTTAGGTTTCCTGCATTTTGGGTATATGATCGGAGGGCAGGGATCTGGAACAGTGTTGGCATCTCTGTCCTTGATACCTCAGGCACTATAAAAAGCGAGTTTTATACCATAAAAAACTAGTCCACAGATGCTTATTTTACATATTTTCAGGAGACCTTATAATATTAGTATATCAATTAATTGAGATAATATGAATCAAAATATAAATAAGGGGTTTAATTCTGCTTCAAATGATAAAAAGTGGAAATTAATAGGCATCATTGCTCTTATAATAGCAATTGGTGGGTTTGTTGTTATTTACACACAAATCTCAACGGCAAATGTGGATTACATCTGTACATACATTGTTGAAGAGAATGATCCGTGTGGGAATGGAAACTGGGGTACGTGGTCAACAATATCAACAACTGGTGATTCTGGACAATGTACACAGGTAAAGACAGAGAAGCGGATTTACACAGGAACTCGTGAGACAAGGCACATCCTGCAGTATCTGTCGCTTCGAACATCTTGTCAATCTGGATATTCACAAGCTCAGCACGGAGATTCTGGAGGTTCCAGCGGTTTCCACGGTGGAAGTATTGTGTCAGAGACAGCAGCATGTCAGATTGAAGAGACACGAACGACCGCAGATATTGCCGGAACATGTAGTGGTGGCGGAGGAGGGGGTGGTCAAACTGATGTAACAACCTCAAGCGTCCAGACGGATACTGGGACCAGTGATAGCCAAACAACAAATATTTCAGCATTAGAACAACTTACACAATTCCGTGAAGAAAAGATTGACGGGCAGATTACTGCTGACCCAGACCTTCTGCGAAGAGGGAATACAACGGAAGTTAGGTGGCAGGGTGTTGAAGTAACAGCATGTACTGTGACTGGTTCAAACGGCGACAGCTGGAGCGGTACATCAGGAGAGGAGATTACATCTCCAATTGAATCAGTGACTACATTCACCCTTAATTGTACGGCGTTTAATGATACGCAAGTCCAGGATTCTGTTGAAGTAGAAGTACTACCTGAATTCCAAGAGATGTAATTCTTAAATTTAAGAATTAAAACGACAAAATACCCACTGCCGAAAGCAATGGGTATTTTGCAATTGTCATTAAATTTGTTTTTTGTAAAAACTCTTTGCCATAAATATGAAAAACATAAATTTGCGGAGAGAGAGGGATTCGAACCCTCGAGACCTGTTAAGGCCTAACGCCTTAGCAAGGCGCCGCATTCGGCCACTCTGCCACCTCTCCAAAGATTTTACTACGATAACATTTTCTCCTCATTTTTTCTAATGTTTTTAATATAAATTTAATCTCACTTGGATTTTAGTGCGCCACTGCGACGCACAAAACGTTCTTCGCTCCTGCTTCGAGTAAAACTTTTCGCCCCTCTTTCAGTGTTGCTCCTGTTGTTGTTACATCATCAAGCAGTATTATATTCCTTTCTTTTATTTTTTCTTTACTGCTTACCTCAAATGCTCCAATAACATTTTTTAGCCGCTCCTTTTTCTCAAGAGCCGTCTGGTTCGGAGTATCTTTTATTTTTTTAAACAGACCTGCATCAACTGTGTAGAAGCAATTGTCGCCGATTGCGGCAATTTCTTTCGCAAGAATCTCCGTTTGATTAAACCCTCTTTTGCGGAATTTTCTTTTGGAAAGCGGAATCGGAACAAGCAGAGGCCTATTGAAGTTCGAATAGATATTTAAGTCCGACAATTCTTCCACCATAAAATCATTCAGCATCTGTGCAAAGACTTTGGCTATTTGGCGGTTTCTCCTGTATTTAAGCGACCATATCATATGTTTTATAATCTCATCTCTGTAGTCAAATAAAACATATATGGATTTATTTTCAATTTCTTTCCCGCACAATAATTTTTTTGACAAAACATCGGCGGTTACAGCATTCACCGCCCTGTCAAGCTGGGATTTAGGAAGAAAAAAATCAAGTATTGCTGGAATAACTCTATTGAAGTAGTTCATATTTTTGTATTATACTTTATTATACAATGAAACTTTTTAATTTTGGCAGTAAAAAAAATACCAGTGTAATTGGTGTTGATATCGGTGCCTCCTCCATAAAAGTTGTGCAGCTTCGGAATCGCCGTGGCAGCGCAGTACTTGAAACATACGGAGAGCTCTCTTTAGGGCCGTATTCGAATTCGGAAGTAGGTCAGGCGACAAATCCCCCCGCTTCAAAAATTGCAGAAGCACTCAGGGACCTTCTAAAAGAAGCAAATGTTACAACCAAAAATGCTGGTCTCTCCATCCCGTTCTCTTCAAGCTTAATATCGCTTATTCAAATGCCGGCGCTTGACAGCAAAAACCTCGCTTCAATGATCTCCATTGAAGCGAGAAAATACATCCCTGTGCCGATTTCTGAAGTGACGCTTGACTGGTTTATTATCCCGAATGAAGAAAAGAATCTTCCGTCCCAGTCCGATAAAGAGAGTGTTGAGAAAGAAACGCCAAGCAAAAAGATAGATGTGCTTCTTGTCGCAATTCACAACAGCACTCTTAACAAATACAATGAAATAGTCAAAGCGGCAGAGCTCGATGTTGGTTTTTTTGAAATAGAAATTTTCAGCGCGATAAGAGCAATTGTCGGACAGAGCATTACGCCGATAATGGTTCTTGATATGGGCGCGGCAAATACAAAACTCTATATTGTTGAGTATGGCGTTGTAAAAACATCTCATGTAATAAATACAGGTGCGCAGAATATCACACAGACACTTTCAAAATCTCTCGGACTCTCTATATCCAAAGCCGAAGAGCTTAAGCGGAAAGTCGATATTTCCAAAGACACAGACGATGATGCAATCAGGAATTCCAGAGATGCTATTGCACTCGGGCTTGATAGGGTTTTTGGAGAGGCAAATAGAGTACTTCTGCAATACAGCAAAAAATATGGAAAGAATATGGGTGGCGTGATACTAACGGGCGGAGGCGCAACCATGAAAGGGCTCCTTCCAATTGCAAAAAAACATCTTGAGGTAGATGTTTCAATAAGCGATCCTTTTTCAAAAGTGGAATCACCAGCATTTTTTGAGGAAGTTTTAAAAGAAGTAGGCCCTGAATTTGCCGTTGCAGTAGGACTTGCTCTTAGGAAACTGCAGGAAGATACATAGTTGAATTATTCACTTTTCTTAATAGCGTCTGTATGGATTACAAAGTATAATAAACATATGGTGGAACAGAAGACACATACATCTTTTATTCCAAAAAAATCGCTTACTGTCGCCTCACGACAATCGAAGGGCAGCAGTATTGGTATTTTCTTTTTGCTTACACTGATTATCTTTGTAGGCGTCATTGCTCTTGCAATAGGAGTATTCTTATATCAACAGTTTCTTTTGAAGAATATAGAGCAAAAGAATGCATCACTTGAACGGGCCAGAGCTGCTTTTGAACCAGCTCTGATTTCCGAAATTAGCCGTCTTGATACCCGCATGCGCTCCGCGCAAGACATACTGAGCAATCATAAAGCCATATCAGCATTTTTTGACCTTCTAGAAGCATCAACGCTTGAAAGCGTAAGCTTTGAAAATCTTGATTACAGGATAGACGAAGGCGGAAAGACAAGCATCTCAATGAGAGGAAGGGCGCTCAATTTTAGCTCTGTTGCTCTGCAGTCAGATATATTCGGCAAAACTAAATTCATACAGGAGCCTATTTTCTCGGATCTTAATTTGGATAAGAAAGGCAATGTAATATTCAATTTCTCGGCTTTTATAGATTCGCGACTTATATCATATGAAAGCATAATATTATCCCAATAAGTATCATGATTAGATTAACATTTCCAATTATTTTCATACTTCTCTCTGCGGGGCTTTTCTTTGGATTTATTGATCCGACATATGAAGATGTTAAAGAAATTCTTAAGGAGGAAGAAAAGTTTGATCAGGCGCTTGATAAATCAAAAGAGCTTCAGAAAATTAGAGACGAACTGCTGTCCAGATACAATACATTTTCAATAAGCAATCTTGACAGATTAACCAAGCTTTTACCTGACAATGTGGACAATGTGCGCCTCGTGCTTGATATTGACCATATTGCGTCCGTCTATGGTATGCGCATAAAAAATGTTACCGTCAAGAAGTCAGAGGACAGGAAAATCGGCGTTATAGGCCCGAGTGAAAAACCGTATGAATCTGTCAAACTCTCATTTTCCATATCATCCTCATATGAGGATTTAATTCAGTTTGTTAAAGATATAGAAAAGAGTCTTCGAATTGTTGATGTTGTAGAGATCTCGCTTATTCCGTCAAAAATGGGGGATGTCAATCTTTATGAATACGATATAGGAGTTAAGACGTATTGGCTTAAATAAAAATATGGGAATATTTAAAAAATATAAAATATCAATACTGATTATTACAATAGCAATAGTTGCAGGCGCTGCATATACTATTTTATTTAGCGAGAAAGAGAGCGCACTTCTTGTAGCAGAGCGCCCGGAAGACAGTGTCTCTACACAGGAAAGTGACTTACTCACACTCCTGCTTGACTTGCGCTCGGTAAAGCTTGATGAAAGTGTTTTTTCCGACCCAGTATTTAAAAGTCTGGTGGATTTCGGACAGGAACTTGTGTCAGAGCCGGTCGGGAGAGAAAATCCGTTTGCTCCAATCAATTTGGACAGAAACGCAGGAGAATAAAAAATAATTTTCAATTCAATGAATCTTTTATCTGTCTTAGCAGAAAAGAATATTATTGATAAAGGCGATATTCCTTCAATAAAAGAAGACGCTCAAGAATCAGGCGAGAATATAGAAAAAGTGCTTGTCAGGCGTGGTATTGATCCGGATATAATATTGAGAACAAAAGGAGAGTCTCTTAATGTTCCAATATGGAATCTTGGAAATAAGAAGATTCCTTTTGAAATGTTTAGGTATATTCCAGAGGAGTCGGCTCTTCATTATAAATTTGTCCCACTGGAGGTTAAAGACGGAGTTCTTCAAGTCGGCATCATTGATCCGGACAATATAGAGGCGCTGGATGCTTTAAATTTTATCTCCTCAAAAGTGGATATGCCGTTTAAGGCATATCTCATATCCCAAAGCGATTTTGAAGAAATTCTCAAAATGTACAAGGGATTCTCTGGTGAAGTTACCAAAGCAATATCAGAGCTTGAAACTGAAATATCCCCTGATGAGAAAGTAAGCAGTACTGACAAAAAGAAAAAATTAACAGGTACACAAGCTATCAAGGAAGACGCACCTGTCACGAAGATTGTTGCAAATGCCATCCGTTTTGCCGTTGAAGGAGGAGCGTCGGATATTCATATTGAACCTATGGCTGAGTCAGTCAGGGTCAGATTTAGAGTGGACGGAGTATTGAGGACATCTCTGGTACTGCCCACCAAAATACACAGAGCTATTGCCGCGCGTATAAAGGTTCTTGCTTCACTGAGACTGGACGAGAAAAGAAAACCGCAGGATGGCCGTTTTTCCACAAATATAAATGACCGTAAGATTGACTTTCGTGTTTCCACATTTCCGTCAAATTACGGCGAGAAAGTGGTTGTGAGAGTATTGGACACTGGAAAAAATATATGGAAACTTGATGAAATGGGCCTTGAAGAGAGGAATCTAAAAATTATACAAAATGCAATAAAACGGCCATACGGCCTTATACTCATATCAGGCCCAACAGGTTCAGGAAAATCAACAACACTTTACGCAATGCTCAATGAAATGGATCGTGAGACAAAAAATGTGTTGTCTCTTGAAGATCCTGTTGAGTATAACATTGGAGGAGTAAGCCAGTCTCAGGTCATGCCTGAGATAGGATATACATTTGCCAACGGCCTTAGAACCACTTTGCGCCAAGACCCCGACATTATAATGGTTGGAGAAATCAGGGACAAGGAAACTGCGCAACTTGCCGTGCAAGCTGCACTCACAGGCCACCTTGTTCTCTCTACCATTCACACAAATGATTCGCTCGGCGTTATACCACGTCTTATAGAAATGGATGTTGACCCGTTTTTGATTGCGCCAACGCTTGTTATTGCTGTCGCACAGCGTCTTGTAAGAAAACTTTGTCCTGGCGCTGAGAAACCCGTTGCGGTTAAAGGAAGCCTCAAGCTGATGCTCGAGAAAGAGTTTAACGATATGCCGGAAAAATATAGAAAAATGGTACCAATAGACAAAGAACTTTTTAATGCAGAACCAACAAATGAATGTCCGACGGGCATGAGAGGAAGAACCGCAGTATTTGAGATACTTGATATGAACAAGGAGATTGAAGAAGCAATTTTAACTAATCCTTCAGAAGCCGCTATCAAAAAAATTGCCCGTGCGAACGGAATGTTTACAATGAAAGAAGACGCGATAATCAAAGCATTCAACAAAATTATTCCCTTCAGTGAAGTCAATATGCTGGGGGGAGAAATGCTTACATTAGAATAATTTTTAGTATACAATTAAAATTATGAAACAGACTACAGGAAACAAAAAGAAAATTTTTATAATAGATGATGATAATTTCCTGCTTGATATGTATAGCGTCAAATTCAAAGAAAAAGGGTTTGATGTAAATACATGCCTCGATACAAAAGAAGCGCTTAATAGACTTCGTGAAGGTCTTGATCCTGACATAATCCTTTTTGATATAGTCATGCCCGACATGGATGGATTTGATTTTTTAAAAGTCGTAAATGAAGAAAATTTGGTAAAAGATTGTATAAAGATAGCTCTGACAAATCAATGGCAAGAATCTAATATCAAGAAAGCCAGAGAGCTTGGCACGGATGACTATATCGTAAAAGCAAATACCATTCCGTCTGAAGTGCTGGAAAAAGTTGAAAAAAATATAAAAAAACATAATTAAAATTAAATATGACAAGTGAAATAAACTATAAAAAAGAACTGGATAAACTCATTGATATTGTTGTCAAAGAAGGAGCATCTGATCTGCATCTCTCAGTAGGCAATCAGCCGACAATCAGGGTAAATGGCTTTCTTATAGCGCTTCTTAAAGAGCGCAAACTCTCAAGAGAAGATACTCTCGGGTTTATAACGGAGTTTTTAACCGAAGAGCAGAAAAAAATCTTTCTTTCAAACAAAGAGATTGATTTTTCATTCAATTTCAGTGAAGAAGTGAGATTCAGAGGAAATGGTTTTTTCCAGCAAAAGGGGGTAGGCATTGCTCTGCGCCTTATTCCCAAGCATATTAAATCTCTTGAAGAGCTGAATTTGCCGCCGATTCTTGAAACATTCGCACAGAAAAAGCAAGGATTTTTCTTAGTTGTCGGACCGGTTGGTCAGGGCAAAACGACGACTCTTGCTTCTATGATAGAACTTATAAACAACAGCAGAGCAGAGCATATAATAACCATTGAAGATCCAATAGAGTATATGTTTGAACAGAAAAAATCGATGATTGACCAGCGCGAGGTAAAAATTGACACAAATGACTTTAGCACTGCACTCAGATCTGTATTCAGGCAGGACGTTGACGTGCTTATGATAGGGGAGATGCGAGGAGTCGAAACTATCTCAACTGCAGTGACAGCGGCTGAGACAGGACATCTTGTCCTATCAACACTCCATACCAATAATGCCGCCCAAACTATAGACAGGATTATTGATTCATTTCCAGAAATAGGGCAGGACCAAATACGGCTTCAACTAGCTGCCTCTCTTGCAGGAATATTTTCACAACGTCTTGTCCCGAGAATTTCCGGCGGGCTGATTCCAGTTTATGAGCTTCTCATCAATAACAGTGCTATCTCAAATCTTATTCGGGAGAAACGTACGCATGAAATAAATACCGTGATTGAAACAAGTACGGGGGAAGGAATGGTTGATTTGAACAGATCTCTTGCGGATTTTGTGAGACGCGGAGAGATTACCATAGAAGAAGCAAAGGCCCATTCGCTTAATCCAAAAATGCTGGAACAACTGGTATAAAATCATGCTATTTAATTACACAGCAATAGACAAGACAGGACATGAAACATCAGGGAGCATTGACGCTATAAATGAAGATGTCGCAATAAGCTCGCTTCAGAGGCGTGGTCTTGTGATTGCCTCAATTGTCTCCACAGAGGATAAAGCATTACTTAAAAGAAACATAGTATTTTTCGATAGAGTTACAAACAAAGAAATTGTCATCCTCTCCCGCCAGATAGCAACACTTTTTGAAGCACAGGTTTCCGCTCTGCGTGTATTTAAGCTTCTGGGAACGGAATCCGACAATAGGATGTTGAAAGTCGCGCTTACCGAAGTTGTTGATGATCTTCAATCAGGCAGTACAATATCCAAAGCGCTTGGAAAACATAAAAAAATATTTTCTCCATTTTACGTGAATATGGTGAAGGCAGGAGAAGAATCTGGAAAACTGGACCAGACTTTTTCATATCTGGCTGATTATTTGGACAGAACGTATGAAATAACATCCAAGGCAAAAAATGCTCTTATTTATCCCGCATTTGTCGTATTTACATTTATTACAGTCATGATTTTAATGCTTACATTGGTCATTCCCCGCATAAGCTCAATTTTTCTGGAATCGGGGCAGGATCTTCCCATTTATACGAAAATAGTAATTGGTTTAAGTGACTTTTTTGTGAATTATGGAATATTTCTTTTCATCCTGATAATCATAGGAGGATTCTTTGTATGGAAATTTAGTAAAACAAAAAACGGCAGGATTTCAGTTTCCCACATGAAGCTTTCATTGCCGTATTTGGGGGGACTGTACAAGAAGCTCTATCTTTCTAGAATTTCAGATAATTTAAGCACAATGCTTTCAAGTGGAATACCGATGGTGCGTGCCGTTGAAATAACTGCAAATGTCGTTGGTGACGCAGTGTATGAAAAACTTCTAATAGAGTCGATGGGTGACATAAAAGCCGGCAGCCCTGTCTCGGAATCTCTGGCAAAATATCCAGAAATTCCGAATATTATGGTGCAGATGATAAAAGTCGGCGAGGAAACAGGAGAGCTTGGAAAAATTTTAAACACACTTTCCAAATTTTATAGTAGGGAGGTAAGGAATACAGTTGATACACTCATAACACTTATTGAGCCGATACTTATAGTAACGCTTGCATTGGGAGTAGGAATTCTTCTAGCGTCGGTTCTTATGCCTATATACAATATCTCAGCAGGCATATAGCATTAAATCGTAGAAAATGGTTATCCACAGAAATATATTTTGGATAGGACGCTAAATGGCTATAATAATAAGCATAAGAAAGCTTTCTTTTTCATACTACTGGAGAGCGGTCGTTTTAATTATAGATAATTACAAAATTAATGAGGAGAAAAGGAAACAGAGGTTTTACGCTCATCGAGCTTTTGGTTGTTATTGCCATCATCGGCATTTTGTCATCTGTTGTCTTGGCGAGCTTAAACAGCGCGCGTCTGAAATCACGGGACGCTAAAAGAATTTCTGATGTAAAGCAATTACAGTTGGCCCTTGAATTCTTCTTCGATGCAAACGGCGGATATCCATCAGCAATCAGCACAGCAAATCTTGTAACACCTGGTTACATTGCAGTCATTCCTACGGACCCCGTAGGGGGTGCTGGTTATAGTTATGCGGCACTTAATCCAGGATGCACAAGCTATCACATTGGAACAACACTTGAAGATGGCGATCACAGCGCTCTTAATAGCGATGTAGACGCGTCTGCAGGCACGGCAGGAACAGGATGTCCTGACGGAGCAAACTCGGCGGCTGACTTCAATGGGCAGGCAGCGAATTTATATGACCTTAAGCCGTAGACGGCTAATAGTATGAATTTTTTAGACAAGGCACTCGCTTCGCTTTTTGGTGGAGTGGGAGTATGACGTGGTGCCATAAAAATCTGGATAAGTTGTATTTCAAAGTATGAATTTATGTTATATAATGTTATAGAAAAATACTCTCTTTTTTACTGGAGAGCGGTCGTTTGAATATTTATTAAATAATCATAAAATTATGAGAACAACAGGAAACAAAGGATTCACGCTCATCGAGCTTTTGGTTGTTATTGCAATTATAGGCATTTTATCATCTGTTGTCTTGGCGAGCTTAAACAGCGCGCGCGAGAAATCCAGAGATGCAAAAAGAATTTCTGAGTTGAAGCAGCTACAGACCGCACTTCAGCTTTATTTTGAAGACAATCAGGGGTATCCGTCGACTTTGACTGCAGAAAATCTTGTAACAGAAAGATATATTCCAGTAATTCCAGTACCTCCTGCTGGAGCTGGCGACACTGCATATAAATACGCGCCGATTGGCATAGAATGCACAGATTATCACATAGGTGTAACATTAGAGAATGCAAATCACGAAGTGCTCGATGGAGATATGGATGCTACTGCGATCTCAGAGACCAATGAATGTCCTGATGAGACTTCAGCAAGTGCAAAGACTGATTTTACCAGTACATCTGAAGACGCAATTTACGATCTTAAGCCATAATTTTGCAGTTTATATAGTGTAAAATATCCGCTCTTTGGCGGATATTTTGCTATAATATAGAGAATGGAATTTATTGAAATAGCAGGCGCTTTTTTTTATTTTATTCTCGGAACTATCATAGGAAGTTTTCTTAATGTCGTGTTATTGCGCTATGATATGGAGAAATCAATACTGGGTAGGTCAATGTGTCTTTCATGCGGTAGAGAGCTCAGGTGGTTTGAGCTTATTCCAGTACTCTCTTTTATTTTCCAGCTTGGAAGATGTAGAAATTGCAGAAACAAATTGTTATGGCAATATCCTCTTATTGAGTTTTTCACAGGTCTTATTTTTCTTGGAGTTTTTTTAAAATTTTCAAACCTTTTTCTAGTGTCAATGCCGCAATTTACTGTAATGAGTGTATATTCTATGGCAATATTTTCAATATTAATTGTAATTTTTGTCTATGACATAAAACATAAAATCATACCAGACGATCTTGTTTACACTTTTGCAACATTGTCTCTTGCCAGCATATTTTTTGATTCTTCCACATTTCAAATTTTCATGCCGACACTTCTTCCGTTTCTTGCTGGTCCAATCTTCTTCCTGTTCTTTTTCTTTATTTGGTTTTTCTCGCGTGGAAAATGGATGGGTCTTGGCGACGGGAAACTCGCGCTTGGCATAGGGTGGTTTCTCGGACCCTACGCCGGTGCAACCGCTATCATACTCTCTTTCTGGCTTGGTGCTCTGGTAAGCATCGCCCTTATGACCATACCTTTATTGAATTTGCGGAGAAAGAAGCTTACAATGAAGAGTGAGATATCGTTTGGGCCATTTCTGATAATAGGGATTCTTTTGGTCTTCTTTTTTAATATAAATATTTTGAATTTTATTTTATGAGGCTGAAAGCATCAAATAGGAATTGTCAAAAGGGATTTTCTTTAGTGGAGCTAATTGCCGCAGTAGCCGTTTTTCTTATAATTACCACTATTGTTCTTGTAAAGCATTCTGAATTCTCAGGCACTCTTCTTGTTGAAAATCTCGCTTATGATATTGCTCTTTCCGTGCGCAAAGCACAAGTGTTCGGACTCTCCGTCAGGGAATTTGAGGCAGGAAGTAGTGAATTTAATGTCGGATACGGCATTCATTTTGAATCATCAGACAACAAGTCATATATATTTTTTGCAGACAGAAATAGGAACGAGAAATATGACGATTCATCGGAAATTATTGAGACACTAATTTTAAGAAAAGGGAACATAATATCAGAGTTCTGCGGGACTCTTGCAAACGGTACTGAAAAATGCTCGCCGTCCGATCTGTCCTATCTTGATATAGTATTTGAAAGGCCTAATCCCGATGCAATCATAAAAGGGAGTATTGCAGGTGATATATACGCTTCTGCCAAAGTTACCGTGAGGTCTCCTCAAGGGACAGAGTGGAACATAAATACAATTATAACTGGCCAAATATCGGTGCAAAGATAGCTTACAGCGTTTAGCTTCATTAGCTAATTAGTTTAAAAAAATAAAAATGAAATTACAGAAAACAAAAAAATACTTATCGTCAAAAGTTAACGAAGCTAATAAGCTAACAAAACTAAAAACTCGACAAGGATTTAGCCTTGTAGAGATGCTTGTTGCTGTAGCTCTTTTTTCCGCCGTTATGCTCATTGGTGTTGGTGCACTACTTTCACTTATTGACGCTAATAGAAAAGCGCAGTCGCTTAATTCCATTATGAATAACCTGAATTTTGCTCTTGAGAGCATGTCAAGAAATATGCGTGTCGGCACAACATATCATTGTGGGATAACAAACAATGTTCCTCCAAACATTAAAGATCCGAAAAACTGTTCAGGCGGTGGTAAACTGCTTGGATTTGAATCATCCGGTGGAGACCCCGAGAATCCGAATGATCAAGTAGTATACAGGATAAACGGCACACAGCTTGAAAAGTCCATTCATGGAGGATCTCCCGGAACATTTATCGGAATTACCGCTTCAGAGGTTATAATAAATGATTTCTTCTTTTATGTTGATGGGGCCTCTAATACTGACAACTTGCAGCCGAAGATTGTTATGACAATCAGAGGATCTGCGGGCACTAGCGAGAAAACAAGAACAGAATTTAATCTGCAGACAATGGTATCACAGAGAGTGTTAGATTTATAAAATTATGAGCAAGAAATTAAAAAACGGAGGGTTTACGCTTGTTGAGGCGCTTGTTGCCATCACTATTTTGACCGTTTCTATTGTAGGTCCTATCACAATTGCGTCAAAAGGCATGGCAGCATCTGTTTTTGCCAGGGACCAGATTACTGCCTTTTATTTGGCTCAGGAAGCGGTTGAGTATATAAGGAATAAAAGAGACGAGAACAATATACAAGGCAACAATTGGCTTTTCGGATTGTCAGAGTGCATCGGCGGGAATGTATGCATGATTGATATCCAGAACAATAATATAGAATTATGTCAGGGTGGAGCATGTCCTGTGCTTAAATACAATGATACTACCGGTTTTTACAACTATGAGACAGGCAATAATTCAAATTTCATAAGAGAAATAAAAATAGACACAGTCGATGATAAAGAAGTGTCAATAACGACAACACTTTCATGGAAGACAGGAGTGATTAGTAAAACATTCACCGTTAAGGAGCATATACTTGATTGGTAAATTTACAAGCTCGCAGCTTTGTTAGCTAATTAGCTTAAAAAATAAAAATGAAATTACAGAAAACAAAAAAATACTCGTCGTTAAAAGTTAACGAAACTAATAAGTTAACAAAACTAAAAGCTCAAAAAGGCTTCGCCTTGTTATATTCGGTGCTTATTGCAAGTGTTCTGCTTGCTATAGGCCTTGCGATTTTCAATATTACTATAAAAGAACTTCTTCTCTCATCTCTTGGAAGAGATTCACAGTTTGCATTTTACGCTGCAGATACTGGGGCGGAATGCGCTTTGTTCTGGGACTTCAAAGGTAACTCATTTGCAACATCAAGTGAATCAAGTATAGCATGCACCGGGACTATAATTGAAGGAATGGGAGGCAAAGGATACGGCGTCCCAAGCGTATTTACACTTGATTTTGCCCCTGAACCATATTGCGCGATTGTATCTGTGACAAAATATGGATCTCCGTCAAAAACCATTATTGAATCTCGCGGATACAATACGTGCGACACTACGAATCCAAGAAGGGTAGAAAGGGCGATAAGGGCAACATATTAGAATCAAAAATTATGAATTATGAATCAAGAATATCAAAAAAAATACAAGAGCGTCATAAAAAATTAAAAGATTTAATAGACCACTATCGTTATCTGTATCATGTTAAAGATAAGGAGGAGATTTCAGCGGCGGCTCTTGACTCTCTAAAAAATGAACTTGTTAAAATTGAAGAAGAATATCCAGAGCTTGTTGCAGCTGATTCTCCAACGCAGAGAGTCGCCGGAGAGCCCTTGAAAGAGTTCAAAAAAATCAGACATAAAGTAGCCCAGTGGTCATTCAATGATGCTTTTGATGAAAAGGATGTCAATGATTTTGATGAACGAGTGAAGCGTATCTTAGGCAAAGGAATAAATCCTACATACACTTGTGAACTTAAAATTGACGGACTTAAAGTTATTCTTGAATATGAAAGAGGATTTTTGAAAACGGCTGCGACGCGCGGAGACGGCAAAGTTGGCGAAGATGTAACAGTAAATGTAAAAACAATTGAATCAGTTCCACTTAAATTAAAAGAAGGTAGTGACGCAATAGTAGAAGGAGAAATATGGCTCGGAAAAGACGGACTTGCGGCTTTGAATAAAAAAAGAAAAACAGAAGGAGAGCCATTATTTGCAAATCCACGCAATGCTGCCGCCGGCTCAATCCGACAGCTTGACTCGAAAATTGTGGCAGAGAGAAATTTAGACAGTTTTATTTACGATATTGCCCTTCTGAGTGACGGGGTGCCTGATACGCAGTTTGAAGAATTAAAGCTCTTGCAGAAACTTGGATTTAAGGTAAATAAGCATTTTAAGTTATGTAAAAATATTGATGAAGCAATTAGTTTCTGGAAACAATGGGGAAGTAAAGCGCCATATGAGGACTATCTTATTGACGGCGTTGTGATTAAAGTAAATGAAAGAAAATATCAAGAAGCAATTGGATATACTGGCAAGGCGCCACGTTTTGCAATTGCCTTTAAATTTCCCGCCGAGCAGGTGACAACTGTAGTTGAAGACATCACTCTTCAGATTGGAAGAACAGGCATCTTGACGCCTGTTGCGCACTTAAAACCAATTTCAGTTGCCGGCTCTACTGTGTCGCGCGCAACGCTTCATAATGAGGATGAAATCAAACGGCTTGATGTAAGAGTGGGTGATACTGTTATCCTGCAGAAAGCTGGGGACGTGATTCCTGATATTGTCTCAGTGCTTAAAGAGATGCGAACCGGAAAAGAAAAAGAGTTTAAATTTCCAAAGAAAGTCGTCGCCTGCGGAGGCGATGGCTCTATTGAAAGAGTGTCGGGACAGGTGGCATACAGATGTATAAACAAAAATTCATTTACTCAGCAGAAAAGAAAATTCCAATATTTCGTCTCCAAGAAAGCATATGATATTGAAGGATTGGGTCCGCAAATTGTTGATCAGCTGATGGAAAAAAATTTAATTTCCTCATATGATGATATTTTTACGCTGAAGAGAGGAGATCTTCTAGAACTTGAAGGATTTGCGGAGAAATCAGCGGATAATCTCATTGCCGAAATTGAAAAAGCAAAACAGGTTGAGCTTAGTAGATTTTTAATCTCCCTTTCAATTGACGGGGTTGGTGAGGAGACAGCGTATGATCTGGCGGAGCATTTTGGAACACTGAAGAATATACAAAATACATCAAAAGAAGAACTTGAAAATATAGAAAGGATTGGAGATGTAGTGGCACAGTCAATATATAATTGGTTTAAGAACAAAGATAATCAAAAGCTGTTAAATCGTCTGCTGAAATATGTGAATGTAAAAGAAAAGGAAATTAAAAAATATAAAAGACAAGAGCTACTCTTGTCTGGAAAAACCTTTGTTCTTACAGGTATTTTGAGAGAGTTATCAAGAGATAAAGCAAAGCAAAAAATCCGTACGCTTGGCGGAAATATATCAAGCTCTGTCTCAAAAGAAACCGATTATGTTGTTGTGGGAGAGAATCCGGGTTCAAAATACGGGGATGCTCAAAGATTGGGCATAAAAATTTTGAGTGAAAAAAAATTCATAGAGCTTATCAGCTAATATGTTAAAATATTTATATGGAGATAGATGACAAAGAAATAGAAAAGCTGGCGGATTTAGCAAGGATTAAAATTACCAACGAAGAGAAAAAAGAACTTAAAAAGGATATTGAGTCTATACTTTCATATGTATCTGAAATTCAGAAAATTTCTTCTGATATGCCGGATAATCGTTTTAATAATTCAGAACTTGTAAATGTCATGCGTGAGGACGGGCAGCCGCATAAATCTGGTTTTTATTCAGAAAAAATTCTCGGTGAAGCGCCACAGAGAGAGAAAGACTATATGAAAGTAAAAAAGATTTTATGATTAAAATAGAAGAACTAAATATTCAAAGTGCTCATAATCATCTTGTCAATGGTGATTTTTCTGCTGTTGATTTGGTGAAAGAGTGTATTAGAAATATTGATGAAAAAAATAAAGATATTAATGCATATTTGGAAGTTTACGAGGATGTTTTGAAACAGGCAAGATGTGCAGATGAGAGAATAAAGAATAAGGAAAATGTAACCGAACTTACAGGCATTCCGATAGCGCTAAAAGATAATATTTTAAATGAAGAAAAAAAAGTTTCGGCGGCGTCTAAAATTCTTGAAAATTATAGAGCTACATATGATGCTACAGTTGTAAAAAAGCTAAAAGATGCAGGAGTAGTATTTACAGGACGCACTAATATGGATGAGTTTGCAATGGGCTCATCTACAGAGAACTCTGCATTTGGGGTTACAAAAAATCCTCATGACACAAAACGCACTCCAGGCGGTTCATCCGGCGGTTCGGCGGCGGCAGTCTCAATCGGCGGTGCTATAGCGTCTCTTGGTTCCGACACAGGCGGCTCTGTTCGCCAGCCAGCAAGTTTTTGCGGAGTTGTGGGGCTCAAACCGACATATGGAGCCGTTTCAAGGTATGGACTAATCGCAATGGGCTCGTCACTTGACCAAATTGGGCCCATGGGAAGGACTGTCAGCGATGTTGAGATAATGTTTAATGCCATAAAAGGGAAAGACGAAATGGACAGTACATCAGCACCAGATAAGCAGGAAAATAAAAAACTAGATGGAAAAATGAAAATAGGAGTCCCTATGCATTTTATGGATGGCATTGATGAGGATGTGCTTGAAAATTTCAATCAATCTGTTGAAAAATTTAAATCATTGGAATATGAAATAAAAGAAATCACTTTGCCGAACGTCAAATACTCGCTTGCCGTGTATTATATTCTTATGCCGGCCGAAGCGTCCACAAATCTCGCTCGTTTTGACGGCGTCAAATACGGTCTTCATAAAGACGGCAAATCTCTTATAGAAGATTATTTTGAGACGCGAGAAGACGGTTTTGGCACAGAAACAAAAAGGAGAATCATGCTTGGAACATATGTACTCTCGTCGGGATATTATGACGCGTACTATAACAAGGCAAATGCTGTTCGTAATCTTATCAGATCTGATTTTGACAAAGCGTTTGCCGATGTTGATGCTATTTTGACGCCTACATCACCGACACCGGCATTTGAGATTGGAAAGAAAAGTGACCCTCTTTCAATGTATCTCTCTGATATCTTTACCGTACAGGCGAATTTGACAGGCATGCCGGCGCTTTCTATTCCGTCAGGGATTGTGTCCCGCGACGGCAAAGAACTTCCGGTAGGGCTGCAGCTTATAACACCTCACGGCAGAGAAGACATTTTGTTTGAAATCGGTAAAAAATTATGAAAGAACTTACATTTATAAACTTAGAATATTTTTATCTTAAAATATTAGAGTGCTTAACCGGCTCATGCGGGATTAATGGTGCAAGCATAATAGAATTTTTAGAAAGAATAAAGCCGATTTCAACAATTCTTACTCTGATTTTTCTTGCAGGCATAATTTATTGTATTATAAGAATTCGCCAGATTAGAAGGGAAGAGGTAAAAGAGCTTGGGAAAATCATAGTCGCAAAAGGAACAGAAGAGAAGAAAAGAGAAAAATGGAACCAGCTTGTTGATCTTGTCTCATCCGACAATCAAAACGACTGGAGGCTTGCAATCATTGAGGCTGATACAATACTTGATGATATGGTAACGACCATGGGATATAAAGGAGAAGGGATTGGCGAAAAATTAAAGCAGATTGAGAAAAGCGACTTCAATACACTCGATCAGGCATGGGATGCGCATAAAGTACGAAACACAATAGCGCATGGCGGGTCTAATTATGTTCTTACGCAAAGAGAAGCACGTCGCGTTATTGGTCTGTACAAGCAGGTTTTCGAAGAGTTTGAGTTTATATAATTTAGAACTTGAATTTCATCAATATTTGATGTATCATTACGCTTTGCAGCGGAGTGGAGAAGTAGTATCTCGGGAGGCTCATAACCTCCAGACGTCAGTGCAATTCTGGCCTCCGCAACAAGAACAAAATAAAAACGTACCACGTGGTACGTTTTTGTTTGAAATTTATTGAATTTTAGCGATAAAAATGGTATTTTTTTAGTACTTAATGTCGGCGTAGCTCAGTTGGTTAGAGCGTGGGACTCATAAACCCAAGGTCGGAGGTTCGACTCCTCCCGTCGACACAAGACAATCCCTTTATTTTCTGGTAGAATGTTTTTTCATGGGCGCGTAGTGTAGCTTGGTTAACATACCTCCCTGTCACGGAGAAGATCGCCGGTTCAAATCCGGTCGCGCCCGCAAAAAAGAAATCTATAATATCTAAACCACTTTTCTTTTAATAAAAGGATTTATTGTTGTTAGTATCTCATAATTGATTGTCCCGGCAGTCTCAGCCAAGTCATCAGCGCTAAGCTTCTCATTTTTACTTTTACCTATTATAGTCACAGTATCTCCGATTTTTATATCTCCTCCGTCGCATTCAACAATAGTCAAATCCATAGAAACTCTACCTATAATCCTGCATCTTTTTCCTCTTATAAGCATCTGCCCTTTGCGTGAGAAACTCATAGAAAGTCCGTGCCAATAGCCGATTGGCACAATTGCAACAGTAGTATCCTTTTTTAGTTTTTCCGATAAATCGTACCCGACAAAATTACCCTTTTTTAATCTCTTAACCTCGCTCACTTTTGTTTTCCAACTCAATGCCGACTTTAATAGTAAGTCCTTTTTTGTGATTAATGTATGCTGTACAAGGCTTTCTTTACTTGGCCAATAACCGTATAGCCCTATGCCGATTCGCACCATATCAAAATGTGTCTGCGGATAAAGGATTGCTCCGCCAGTCGCACATGCTGAGAATAGAATTTTTTTAAAGCCGGCTTTTTGAAACATTTTTCTCACTGTCTTAAACTCTTCAATCTGCCTGTTTGTATAATCCGGATAGCCAACATCTTTTGCAGATGCAAAATGCGTATAAACCCCTTTCAGATTATCTCTAAGTCCTTTCTTCTTTATAAAGTCAATAACTTTCTTCGAATCCTTTACAAAGAAACCCTGCCTGTGCATTCCGGTATCAACTTTTATATAAAAATCAGGGGACTTCTTTGCCCGAGATATTTGTTTAAGTGATTCAAAAGTTGAGATAGTAATCTCCAGATTGTTTTTCACAGCAAGTTCAAAGTCAAATCTTGTCAGCGTAGGCCCTAAAACAATAATCGGCTTTTTGATTTTGATATCACGCAGTGTTTCTCCCTCATAGACGCTGTCAACACAAAAACCGTCAACCCTACTATTTGCTATCAGTGAGAATTCTCTCAAAGCGTGACCATATGCATTTGATTTTACAACGGCATAGAGCTTTGGTTTTTTCTTTAAGACTCTGCGAATTGTTTTGATATTAGAAAGTATCGCTTTTTTATCAATTTCAACCCATGTTTTGAGATTTGGTTTTTTCATATATAGCAATACTATACCATACCAAAAAGTGAGAAATTGCGATATACTTTGCTTTATCAAATGCCGTCCTAGCTCAGTTGGTAGAGCATTCCCATGGTAAGGGAAAGGTCGTCGGTTCAATCCCGACGGACGGCTCCAGAAGCCACCTTAGCTCAGTTGGCAGAGCGACGCACTCGTAACGCGTAGGTCCCCAGTTCAATCCTGGGAGGTGGCTCATGAAAAAGAATATAAAACAAAAAATCAAAGAGTTTGAAGAGGCTATGCAAGCCCCTGATTTTTGGGAAGACAGAAAAAAAGCTCAGGCGATAATCAAGGAATTAAATGAGCTTAAAGCAGAGGCAGAAGATGGAGGAAAATACGACAGTTCAAACGCAATTGTCACTATCTTTTCAGGAGCTGGGGGCGACGATGCAGAGGATTTCTCGGCGATGCTTTTTTCTATGTATCGGAAATTTGCTGAAAATAAAAATTGGCAAATATATATCCTGCATAAAAATGAAAATGACCACGGAGGATACAGAAATATTACATTTGAAGTTTTAGGGAAAGGCTCATACGGAATACTCAAGAATGAATCAGGTGTTCATCGGCTTGTGCGTGTCTCGCCTTTTTCTGCAAAGAAGCTCCGCCACACATCTTTTTCAATGGTTGAAGTTGTGCCGCATCTTCCCAAACTGGCTGAAATTGAGATTCCGAAAGAGGATATTGAAATTGGGTTTGCACGCTCAAGTGGGCCCGGAGGCCAGAATGTAAACAAGCGCGAAACAGCGGTGCGCATAGTTCACAGACAAACAGGTATTTCAGTTCATGTGGATGGAGAGCGCTCTCAGGCACAGAACAAGGAAAAAGCGATAGAGCTTCTTAAAGGTAAACTCTTCAAAAAGCGTGGAGAAGATAGGAAAGCTCAGGAAAAAGGACTCTCAGTAAGCAAAACTACAAGTATTCAGTGGGGCAATCAGATCCGCTCATATGTTCTGCATCCGTACAAAATGGTAAAAGACCACAGGACTGGGATAGAAGTTCGTGATGTTGAGAAGGTGTTGGACGGGGATATAGAGCGATTTATAGACGCGGAGAGAAATTTAGAGTAAAATAAAAGACATGATTTATTTTGATCAGGTTTCAAAAATCTACAATGGAGGATCTATAGCACTTGATGACGTGACTCTCTCAATCGCCCCTAAAGAATTCATATCAATAGTCGGACACTCAGGCGCCGGCAAGACAACTCTCCTTAAAATGCTTCTTGCAGAAGAGCGACCGTCTCGCGGCGGTGTTTTTTTTGAATCTACTGATGTTCATGGTCTTCCTAAGCTGGGTCTCAATAATTTCAGAAGGCGCATAGGGACGGTATTTCAGGATTTTAGGCTTTTGCCGAATAAGACTGCATATGAAAATATAGCATTTGCAATGGAGGCCGCAGGAAGATCGGATGGCGAGATAGAATCCGATGTGCCCCATGTATTGGACCTTGTTGACCTGGAAGATAAGATGTGGAATTTTCCGCGCGAACTCTCCGGTGGCGAGCGTCAGAGAGTTGCAATAGCCCGAGCCATTGTGAATCAACCTGACATCGTGATTGCCGATGAGCCAACCGGAAATCTTGACCCGATAAACACATATGAAGTTGTACAGATTCTTAAGAAAATTAATAATCTCGGAACAATGGTAATCCTTACAACGCACAATAAGGGTGTGATTGATTCAGTTGGTGGAAGAGTCATAACTATGGACAATGGAAAAGTAGTGCGTGATGACAAAAAAGGAAAGTACGCGCTATAATTTAAATAAAGGACAGTATGATTTGGATAAACATAAAAAGAATAATAAAATCGGGATTTGTAAGTTTTTGGAGAAACAGCGTTGTTTCTTTTGCGTCAATCCTTGTGATGACGATGACGCTTTTTGTGCTCGGTTCGATTTTATTTGTCGGTGCAACACTTGAAGCATCACTTAATCAAATACGCAATAAAGTTGATATAAATGTATATTTTGTTACAGAAGCGCCAGAAGAGGATATTTTATCTCTCAGAGACTCACTTGAATCACTTCCGGAGATTTCCTCCATTGAATATGTTTCGCGGGAGGAAGCGCTGTTTCGCTTCCGAGCGCGGCATGAAAACGACCAGCTTACTCTTCAGGCGCTTGATGAATTGGGAGAGAATCCACTGGGTGCAAATTTAAATATTAAAGCAAAAGAGACCTCGCAGTATGAAGGCATTGCTGAGTTTCTGGAGGACGAAAGCGCTCTCTCAACCGCAGAGGGCACACCGATAATAGACAAGGTGAATTATTTCCAGAATAAAAACGCAATAGACAAATTAACGAGAATCATTGATTCGTCGGAGACATTCAGCTTTATCATAATTGCAATTCTTGTTATTGCATCAATTATCATCACTTTCAACACAATCCGTCTTGCCATCTATACTTCAAAAGACGAAATTTCCGTAATGAAGCTGGTAGGAGCGAGCAACTCGTACATTCGTGGCCCGTTTGTCTTTGAAGGTATAATGTACGGCGTAGTCTCGGCAATAATTACCCTGATACTATTTTATCCGATGACTATCTGGCTGGGGCCCTTGACAGAGAATTTCTTCAGCGATATAAATCTGTTTGATTATTATATAGACCAATTCTCAAAAATCTTCTTTATAGTTCTGGGCTCGGGAGTTATTTTGGGAGCTGTCTCAAGCTATCTTGCTGTCAGGAAATACTTGAGAAAATGAAAAATAAAAATTATAAGCATATATTCATTGTCGGCGGTGTTATGTCAGGCGTCGGCAAGGGCATCGCTGCGTCCTCTATCGCCAAAATCCTGCAATCCAGAGGTTTCAGAGTGACTGCGATTAAGATTGACCCGTATGTGAATGTGGATGCGGGCACGATGAATCCGACGGAGCATGGCGAAGTGTTTGTGCTGGGTGACGGCATGGAGTGCGATCAGGATATGGGGAATTATGAAAGATTTCTTGATACAGATCTGACGAGAGCAAATTACATGACAACAGGAAGCGTGTATCTCTCTGTCATAAACAGAGAAAGAAATCTTGGCTACAAAGGAAAGTTTGTCAGCGTTGTGCCGTATATTCCCATGGAAGTGATACGGCGTCTTGATAATGCCGCGAGAGTAAATAAAGTGGATATTGTAATTACGGAAATTGGCGGTACGGCCGGCGAATATGAAAACCTTCTGTTTCTTGAGGCGGTAAAAATGCTCAAAATCAAACAGCCAAAAGATGTCGCCGTTATCCTTGTGAGTTTTCTTCCGCTTCTTGATAAGGATAATGAAATCAAAACAAAACCGACACAGCACGCGGTACGCGCGCTAAATGAAGCCGGCATTCAGCCAGATATTATTTTAGCGCGTGCAAATGTTCCGATAGACAAAAAAAGAAGGGATAAACTCGCTTTTCACTGCAGTATCAGCAAAGAAGATGTAGTTCCCGCACCAAATGTCAAAAGCATATATGACGTGCCGCTGAATTTTGAAAAGGCAAACTTAAGCAGCAATCTTTTGGGGAAGATAGACCTGCGTCCTCGTCGGAGGGATATGAAGAACTGGAAGCAATTTGTCCGCAAAATACATTCATCCGTAAAGCCGGTGCGTATTGGTATTGTCGGGAAATATTTCGCTACAGGAGGATATACACTGTCTGATTCATATATTTCAGTCATAGAGGCGATAAAACACTCGGCATATCATATGAAGCACGAACCAGTGATTGAGTGGTTGAACTCTGAGGATTTTGAGAAAAGAAATGAACTGAAGGATCTTAAAAAATTTGACGGAATTATAGTTCCCGGCGGTTTCGGTAAAAGAGGCATAAAAGGAAAGCTTGATGTAATAAAATATGTGCGTGAAAACAAAATTCCATTTTTCGGGCTTTGCTACGGAATGCAGCTTGCCGTGGTTGAATATGCGTTGAATGTTTTGAAACTCAAAGATGCAACGACGGGAGAGATAAATCCAAATGCAAGACATAAAGTCATTGATGTAATGAAAGACCAGAAAGAGAAACTGACAAAGAGTAATTACGGAGGAACGATGCGTCTCGGCTCATATTTGGCACGCTTGAAAAAAGATACGATTGCGCATAAGGCATACAGAGTGAACAAGATTTCAGAGAGGCATAGACATCGCTATGAAGTCAATCCCAAATATATTGAAAAATTAAGCCGAGCAGGTTTAGTATTCTCTGGAATCTCACCTGACAAGAGACTGATGGAGATAGCTGAGCTTCCAAAAAACAAGCATCCGTTTTTTGTAGGAGTACAGTTTCATCCCGAATTTCAAGCTCGTCCGCTCTCTCCGCATCCGCTTTTTACAGAGTTTATCAAGACATGTATTAAGATGCGAAAAAAGGTCGTTCCTCGTGTAGCAAAGCGGAAAGAAGTGCGACCTTGAGGAGCGTTTAATAAATATGATAATATCGCTAATATTGCCGGATCGTCTAATGGTAGGACACATGCCTCTGGAGCATGGTATCTTGGTTCGAGTCCAAGTCCGGCAGCAGCAATAAAACTCGCTCCATCTTTAGTAAATTTTTGGCGTGCGGCACGAAGCATGCGTCCGTCTCTGGCGGACGCTACAATTGGCAAAACGCCGAATTTAGAAAAATACAAGGATAACTCTTGGTTTTTTATTTTTTTAAAATGGTATACTTATAATCATGACTAACACTTTTCAAAGATATACCACTATTGTAGTCATCATTATAATTGCCATCGGTGCAGGAATTTATTTTTTAACCAAAGACAATGGTTCATTTATTGATTTTATTATTGCTGAAAAGGGAAATTTAATACAAGAAGTTAATGTCATAGGGCGAGTAAAGCCGTCAGAAAGCGTTAATCTTGCGTTTGAAGGATCGGGGCACGTGTCAAAGGTAAATGTGTCTATAGGAGACGTTGTATACCAAGGACAGCTTCTTGTACAACTTAAAAACAGGCAAACAAGCGCGGAACTTGCGAAAGCCCAGGCAAATGTGAAGCTTCAAGAGGCAAAACTTCAAGAGTTAAAACAGGGCTATACTGAAGAAGAAATTGATGTACAAAAAGTCAAAGTGAGTAATGCGCAAGCTCAGCTTATAGAGGCAAAAAGAAATCTTATAGTAAAAATTAACGATGCTTTTACTAAATCAGATGATGCGGTAAGGAATAATGTCGACCAGTTTATAAACAATCCCAGAAGTTCTGATCCACAAATAGCATTTCAAATAGCCGATTCAAACTTAGAATCTTCAATTGAAAACAATCGTGTTTCAATCGAGTCCATTCTTGATATCTGGCAAGATTCAGTAGTTATCTTAACTTTAGAAAGTGATTTTGAAGAAGTTGTAAATAATGCAAAACAAAATCTCAGTGATGTAAAAATATTTTTAAATGATGTATCACTTGCAGTAAATACCTTGACTGCAAGCACAAATTATTCTCAGGCGACAATTGATGATTACCGCTCTGACATCTCAATCGCACGCACTAATGTAAACACAGCTCTTTCAAATCTCTCAGCAGCCGAAGAAAAACTTCAAACAGCAGAGTCTTCAGTGATATTAGAAGAGCAGGAACTGTCACTAAAGACTGCGGGTACTCGAATTGAGCAAATTACAGCACAAGAAGCGAAAGTAGAAGAAGCTAAGGCGACGGTGAGAAGCAAGCAGGCGGAAATTGATAAAACATATCTTTTTGCTCCAATAAACGGTGTTGTAACTCTCCAAGAGGCAAAGGTTGGAGAGATTATCACTGCACTAGAGACAATAGTTACTCTTATATCAGAGGCAGAATTTGAAATTGAAGCGAAAGTTCCGGAAGCAGATATTGCAAAAATAAAGATAGGCGATATGGCGAGAGTGACGCTTGACGCATACGGAAGCGACATTGAGTTTATGGCAAACGTGGTGTCTATTGACCCTGCAGAAACTATTATAGAAGGTGTTGCAACATACAAGACGGTTCTACTCTTTTCAGAGATGGATAGCAGAATACGCTCTGGCATGACTGCAAATATTGATATTAAAACAGCAGAAAAGGACAATGTTATTTCTATACCATCGCGTGCAGTAATTACAAAAAATAATAAAAGAATCGTGCGAATATTAGATGAACAAAATAATATTGTTGAAATAGAAGTCATTACAGGTCTTCGCAGCTCTGCAGGGTCTATTGAAGTAACTGATGGAATAAAAGAAGGCGACAGGGTGATTATTTTTCTTGAAGAGTAAAAAGGAATAATATGGCGCTTATAGAAGCAAGAAATATAGAAAAAACTTATTCTGACGGTACTCGCGCGCTTGCCGGTGTGTCTTTTGATATAAAGGCAGGAGAGTTTGTGGCGATAATGGGTCCGTCTGGGTCTGGCAAATCAACATTGCTCCACATACTGGGATTTCTGGACAGGCCGACAAAAGGAAATTATCGCTTTGATGACAAAACGATAAATGATCGCTCTGAAGACGAGCTTGCCCATGTCAGAAACAAAAAGATGGGTTTTGTATTTCAGATGTTTAATTTATTGACGCGCACAAGTGCACTTGAAAACGTGAAGTTGCCCCTTATTTACTCTGATGTTAAAGAATCTCTTTGGGAGAAGAGTGCAAAAGAAGCAATTGATTCTGTTGGTTTGTCTCATAGAATTGACTTTGAACCAAACAAACTCTCAGGCGGTGAAAGACAGCGTGTTGCAATAGCTCGCGCATTAGTCAATCGTCCACAGGTTATTTTTGCAGATGAACCCACGGGGAATTTAGACTCTAAATCAGGAGAAGTTATCATGGGGATTTTACATAAATTGCATCGAGAAGGACATACGATACTTATGATTACTCATGAGACCTATACGGCAGAACATGCGAACCGAATCATTAATATTTATGATGGGGCTATTATAAATGACCATAAAGTTACGAGTCAGCACAAAGCGCACAAGCACCCAATAAAGTAAATTATATATGAGTGTTAAGCAAACATTTAAAACATCTCTCATTGGAGTAAAGACAAACAAATCAAGGTCTGCGCTCACTATACTCGGTATTGTTATAGGCATTACTTCAATCATTTTAATGATGTCGATAGGGCAAGGAGCTGAGAATCTGATACTTGATGAAGTGGCCGGCTTTGGTGCAGAGATTATCGTTGTACGTCCAGGACAGGAGCCCACAGGGCCTACTGATATTGCAGAGACACTTTTTTCAGACTCTCTAAAGGAGCGTGATATAGAAATGTTGAAACGCAAGGAAAATGTACCAGACTTAATTGATGTTACCTCAGCAGTTATCGTGACAGGCAGTGTTTCGTTTGAAGGGGAGACATATCGACCAACTCTTTTTGGAGGTTCTGTCCGATTTTTTGCGGAGATTTTGAATTTAGAACCTGGTGAAGGGAGGTTTTATACTGAGGATGAAATTAGAACATGGGCAAATGTAGCCGTGATAGGTACAAAAGTAAGGGAAGAATTGTTCGGCAACGATGAAGCTATTGGCAAGCTTATAAAAATTAAAGACAAAAAATTTAGGGTCGTTGGAGTATTTGCAAAGAAAGGCCAAACAGCATTTTATAATTTTGACGAATTGGTGATTGTACCTCAAACTACTGCTCAGGTTTATCTAACAGGGACTAATCATTATCATGAAGTTTTGATAAAGGTATCAGACCCAAGTGTTGTAAAAAGGGCAGTGCATGATATTGAAGCGACACTGCGTGAGTCGCACGGCATTACCGATCCAAAAAAGGATGATTTCTTCGTTGTCACTCAAGAAGGCGTAGTTCAACAAATAAGTACAATAATAGGCGCACTTACTATTTTCCTTTCCTCCATTGTGGCCATTGCCCTTGTGGTCGCAGGCGTTGGTGTTATGAACATTATGCTTGTCTCTGTTACAGAGCGTACAAGAGAAATCGGTTTGAGAAAAGCCGTAGGTGCAACCAATAAAGATATCTTAATGCAGTTTCTGTTTGAAGCTGTGATTTTGACAGGTACAGGAGGGATTATCGGTATTGTATTAGGCGGAGCGCTGTCATTTATTTTTTCAATTGCGCTTACACAATACGCAGAACTATCTTGGCCCTTCTCTTTCCCAATCTTAGCCGCAGTGCTCGGATTTTTCGTATCAATGCTTGTCGGATTAATATTTGGCCTCTATCCGGCGCGAAAAGCAGCCAAAAAGAGTCCTATTGAAGCCCTAAGATACGAATAATAAAAAAAATCTAAAGAATATCTTACTCACCAATCTTAACCGCAGTTCCGTAGGCAAGCATTTCAGAAGCGCCTGCCATTACCATTGAAGTTGTAAACCTAACGTTAATAACCGCATCAGCTTCTAACTCCAGAGCCTCGTTAACCATCCTATTATACGCTTCATCTCTTGCGTTCATGGTCATCTCTGTGTAGGTTTTTACTTCTCCACCTACTATACTTTTAAATCCTGCCCCAATATCTCTTCCGACATTTCTTGCCCTTACTGTGCTACCTCTAACAACCCCGAGAATTTTAGTAATCTTTTTATTAGGAATTTCGTTTCCTGTTGTAATAATTATATTTGACATTTTATTTTTTATTTATTTTTTCAATACGGTCTTCTTTTTTGTTTAAAAAAATAAAAAGACCTACAATGATAAAAAACCCCCCCCAGATAAGACCCAACCACCACTCTTCGGATAGATCTGAAAGAGTACCATAGATTATATATAAGCCCAAAGTTATTGTAACGATTCCTGTCACTGTTCTGCTTATAGTGTTCATAATAGTATTGTAGCATAAAATTTCAGTGCTCTAAATAATCGCAATTTTCTTGATACCAGAGAAAATGGACAAAGTTATTGATTATTAATAACAATATAAATCTCCCAGCCCTACACACCGCACTTTAGGGCGAGATTGACAAAGTGCGACTTTGTGATATACTTTTTATGGATTTAAAAACGCTATATTTCTTTATTTTTTGAAAAGGGGAAAGACAATGTCTGTTTTTAATATAACTGTTGAATATCGGCATGGGCCACCTAATCTAAGCGAAGACGCAAAGATTTTTGAGATGCAAGTGGATGACTCAATTACTCTCGGAGACCTTATGAGTGAAGCGGGTAAAAAAGCTCGAGAAAATTGTAAAGGAAGGTTTGAAGATTTTAAAATTGTAAAAATTCTATAGACCATAATCTTAGTAAAAAAAGTCGTTCGTATTTTTTGTATTTACGAACGGCTTCTTTTTTATGTTCTTTTGTATAAGCACCCAAGCAATTGTGTGTTTTTTCTTTTCTTGTAAATATAAAAAATTTGGTATAATGTAAGTAATGGAAAATCCAGCATCTTCAGAAAATATTAGGAAATTCAGCACTCCGGATGAGGAGCTGGAGTTTCTACGTGAAAAAGTTGCCAAGCATGAACAGGAGTCTGGCAATATAGAACAAGTTCCAAAAGAAGAGAATATAAGCCACCAAATCCACGAATATAAAAAAGAAAAACCTGAAGCGGTTTTAGAAGAAAAATATAAATTACCGGAAAAGCAAAAAGATGAAATTGTCTTGAAAATCTCTCCGGAAGAGCATGACGATAAGATGGCGGAGCTTCTCGGAATCTTGCAGGAGAAAGGGATTAAAAACGCTTTGTCTATTGTTGCGAAAATGCACGACGCACACATTGAAGACGATTTCCACCGTTTTATTGTTGAATATATAAAGGAAGGGTTTGACACCCCGGGCGTAAAAGAGAAAAGCTTACTATGGAAACAGCTTCATATGACGCTATTTGAGATAGCTCTTCCATCTGAAAGTGAAGACGACAATGAAAAACCTCTAAAAGAACTCATCTCCTCAATGGAGCAGTTCTACGCAGGAATGCTTGCGATTTCCGGCAAAAAGAAAGTGCAAAAAAATCATTTGGCTCTTGAGATTGCCGTCTCAGGAGCAAGTGAAGAAGCGATATTTTATGTAGCCGTGCCTGATGAGAGAAAAGAACTCTTTGAAAAGCAGGTCCTCTCAATTTTTCCTCAAGCGAAAGTCATTGAAAACAAAGACGACTATAATATTTTTAACAAGCAAGGCGCTTCAGTCGGAGCGTACGGAAAATTTACTCGAAACAAAATTTTCCCACTTAAAACATATGATACATTTGACTATGACCCGCTTAATATTTTACTCTCATCATTTTCAAAACTTGAAAAAGAGGGTGAGGGCGCGGCTGTCCAGCTCATATTCAACCCAGCTGGCGACAGTTACAATAAAAAATACAAATCTGCATTGGATAAAATCCAAAAAGGCACTTCTGTCGGCAAGGCCATTGATATGCCCGAGAGTATTACAGGTTCAGTATTTAAAGAAGTCAAAGAGGTTTTTGGAGACAGTTTATCGAAGAAAAAGGATGAAAAAGATACACCGCCGATAGTTGATCAAATTGTCGTTGACCAGATTACAAATAAAATTTCAAGCCCTATTGCGACAGTCAATCTCCGCATAATCGCTTCAGCAGGAACGCAGGAAAGGGCGGAAAAAATACTCTCTGACATTGAAGCTGTCTTTAATCAATTTGAAGAAGCTCAAGGAAATTCTCTTTCTTTCAAACATCTGAAGAAGGGTTCTTTAAGAACTCTCTTTCGAGATTTCTCATACAGGAGATTTACAGATGACCAAATGATGCCATTTAACCTCAAGGAAATCACCACACTTTATCATTTCCCTTCATCTGGCATCATCTCATCGCGCGAGCTCAAACAGTCAAAAGCAGGCACCGCACCAGCACCTCTCAATATGCCAGAGGACGGTATATTACTTGGGATTAACAAATACAGGAATTCTGAAACAGAAGTCCATATCACTCGTGACGACCGTCTGCGACACCTCTACATAGTAGGTCAAACGGGCACAGGAAAATCCGTTTTGCTTAAAAACATGGCAGTGCAAGATATTGTAAACGGTGACGGGGTATGCGTGATTGACCCGCACGGCGTTGATATCGATGACATACTTGGAGCAGTGCCAAAGGCACGCAAAAAAGATGTAATTTATTTTGACCCCGGATATACACAAAGACCGATGGCTCTTAATATGCTTGAATATGATGAAAAATATCCGGAACAAAAGACATTTGTTGTAAATGAAATGCTGTCAATATTTAATAAGCTCTTTGATATGCCGACGGTCGGTGGCCCGATGTTTGAGCAATACTTCAGAAATGCAACAATGCTTGTGATTGAGGATCCAGCAAGCGGCAACACACTTCTTGATGTGTCCCGTGTGCTTGCGGATGAGGAGTTTAGAAAAATGAAGCTCTCAAAATGCAATAATCCGATAGTCGTGCGGTTCTGGACAGAAATTGCAGAGAAAGCGGGCGGTGAGTCAGCTCTTGCAAACATCGTGCCATATATTACTAGCAAGTTTGATATATTCTTGACGAATGACATAATGCGTCCGATTATCGCGCAGAGCAAATCGTCTTTCGATTTCAGACAAATAATGGATGAGAAGAAAATCTTGCTTGTTAACTTGGCAAAAGGGCGTCTCGGTGACATCAATGCGAACCTCATTGGGCTAATACTTGTCGGTAAAATTCTTATGGCGGCACTTTCACGTGTTGATAATGTACAAAATGGTTCTCCCGATTTTTATCTTTATCTTGACGAATTCCAAAACATTACTACTGATTCGATTTCCACGATTCTCTCGGAAGCAAGAAAATACAAGCTTAGCCTCTCAATTGCTCACCAATTCATAGCTCAGCTTGATGATAAGATAAAGGATGCTGTATTTGGCAATGTTGGCTCAATATGCTCTTTTAGAGTTGGTGTAGATGACGCTGAATACCTTAAAAATCAGTTTGAGCCAGTATTTACCGCAAAAGACCTTATTAATATAGACAATAGAAAGGCATATCTAAAAATGCTTGTTGACGGAAGACCCGAAAAGCCGTTTAATATCGAAACTCTTCCGCCAACGCAAAAAAATCCTGAAGTTGTAGAAAACCTCAAACAGCTTTCGTACCTCACATATGGTAGGGACAGAAACGAGATTGAGGAGGAGATACGGGAGAGGGATAATAAGTAATATTATAAATAACGATAAATATAATTTTATGAGTATAGAAAATCCAAAAAAATCTTCAGGTAGAGTAGAATCATCATTTCTAGCTAGAAAAATGGCTGAAAAAGAGAAACCTTATAGAGAATCAAAAATGCCCTTTTTAAAGGGTGTAAAAAAAGGTGAAGCAGAAGCTGAAACATTACGTACCGAATATGAAACAAAGATAAAGGAACTTTATGCAGGATTTGAAAATATAAAAGCAACTATGCAAGAGAAAGAATTAAAAGAATTACAACTTACTCCGATATCAGAATTAGAAAGTAAAAGCATGAATATTTTACATGGGGATAAAGCCCGAGTAGAAGATTATCCAGATTATGATGATTTACCAAAAGAAGAACAAGAAATGATTGATAATGAAAAATCATACGGCTACGATCGATTATTAATAGATGAAAATTCTATGAACATAGAAAAGATTAGTAGAAACAAAATGAATGTTTTACTCCCAAACATGGGCAAACCATTTTATCTTACTAATAAAGAAACAATTGCTGTGGACGTTGAAAACGGCAATATGCAGGATTTTTTAATTGTAGGAATAGATAGTGGTTGGACCACCAAAATATTAGATGAATTTAATGAGGAATTGAAACAGGGTTAATAAAAAGTTGGTTTTACAAGAACCAGCTTGTTAGAAGCAATTTGTCCACTGTTCTTTACTTATTGTATTTTTTTATAAACTTGTGGATATCATTCCACATGTTCTTGTAATACGCATCTAATTTATATAAGAATACTATCTAACCACACTTGATAACAGGGTTGCCAAGTTTGACTCTATGAAAATCAGTTTTTTAAAATTGTTATCCAATTTTCTTTCACTGATTGTGGTACATTTGAAGGCAATTTTTGCAATTGTTCTATCGCTTGCTTGCCGAATTCTTTGAAGAGTTTGTTTTCAAATTTGCCGCTTCCAAAGTTTTTTAACGCTTCGTACAATTCCCTAGAGGAAAGCGATAAGATAAAAATATTAACCCCTTTTATTTCTTTCAAAACAGGCTTATCGTCCTCAAATGTTATGCCGTATTTTAGTTTTGCTCCGCCTTTTTCATTTATTTCTTTTATTTTTTCTTCTTTTTCTTTATATCTCTTACTGTTTTTATCGTTCGCTATTGCGTCAAGTGCACAGATTATGTCTCCTGTATTTTTGTTTATTATTATATTGTCAATACTATTTTTATAATCATCATAATCAGACGCACGTATGGCGATTATGTTGGGAGTTTCAAAATTTCTGTTTAAAATTACAGTTTTTAACTGTTCAAATCTTTCACCATTTCTTTTATCTTTTGATTTTTTCCACTGCTCAACCGTTAAACCCTCTATTCTGGCGAACTCTTTTTCCGCCTTTTCAATGTATTTATAATCCTTTTCTAACTTCTCTGGAGCATACTTATCTTTATACGCTTTCATATTTATTCCGCATCTATTATCAACTGGAATATTTTCTGCATTGAAATCTTCCGAGAGTGTTTCTATCTCGTTTTGTACTTCTTCCGCTTTGCTATCAATAAAATCTTTGTTCTTTTCCAAGAATTGCCTGCTCTTCGAGAGATTAAATTTTTCAAAATTTGGCATAAATAGTTGCTGTATAGCGATTATTATTATACTCCTTATTATATTACTAAAATCTTTTTTTGGAAGTCATAAGCACTTACAAATATTATAAGGAAGAAGTTATAAAAATGCCAAGGATAATGTCTCGCTATGTGACTGAAAGATTCTCAGAAAAAAGCAAAAATATTTAAAAGGAAAAATTTAGAAAATATATCTGTCAAAATCATAAAATTTGAGGTAGTATAAAAATATGAAAATTGGCATTGTATTGCAATCAAATAAACCAGAGCATGTCTGGAACACATTTCGTTTCGGCATTACTTCACTGAAAGGAGGTCATGAAGTCACAATTTTCTTAATGAATGAAAGTGCTGAGCTTGATAGCATTTCAGACACAAAAGATTTCGATATTTCAGAAAAGGTTGCTGAGTATAAAAAGCTGAAAGGAAATCTATATGCCTGTGGCACATGTCTGGAGCTTCGCAAAAAAAAAGAAGTTGGAGTTTGCCCAATATCTACAATGACTGATTTGCTCAAAATAGTTGAGGAAAGCGATAAGCTCTTGGTATTTGGGTAAGAGGCCATACGACAGTTTAAGATTTTTATCAGATCTATAAAAAGTTTAGAAATTATAATGCAAAAAACAAGACCGAAATTTAAGCCAAAAGACGGACAGATAGATTATACAAATGCACGTTGGGCGCCGGTAATTAATTGTGTGCTTAAACATAAAGGCAAAATCCTGCTTATGCAAAGGAGCAGTGAATTGAACTTTTATCCAAATTATTGGAATGGCATTTCTGGATTTCTTGATGATAGCAGAGATTTTGGTCAGAAAGTGAAAGATGAAATTCAAGAAGAAGCGGGTATTGACAGTAAAGAAATTGAATCAATTCGCCTTGGAGAGATTTTCCATCAGGAAGCACCAGAGTATAAAAAGACATGGATTATCCATCCAGTATTTGTAGAGGTAAATACAGATAAAGTAATACCTGATTGGGAAACGCAAGATTACAAATGGATTGAACCTGCAGAAGCAAAAAATTACAATTTACTTCCTAGTTTTGACACGGTATTAGACAAATTATCACATTGGATATGATAGAAGTTGCGGTGCTCGAGATTCGATCTCGAACATCGAACAACCTGTCAAAATCGTAAGATTTAAGGTAATATGAATTCTTAAATATGAGAAAAACAGTTATAGGAGTATATCACAAAGATTGTATTGACGGCACGACGGCGGCCGCTGTTTTACTGAAGAAATTCCCAAATGTGCTACTTTTTGAACTCTCGCATTTATATACAGATGAAGATTTAACGTCCGTGCGTAAAGCTGCCGTAGAGGGGAGCGATGTCTATATAGTTGACTGCATGCTGGGGCTCAAAGAACTGCTTGAAGACGGCCATAAAGTGACCGTTATAGATCATCACATAGGAGTGAAAGATTTGATGGACAAGCTTGTAGCCAAAAATGACGCTGTAACATATATTTTTGACAATAATAAATCGGGAAGCTCGCTTGCTTGGAACCATTTCTTTCCAGAAGAGAGTGAGCCGGAAATAATTAAATATGTGGAAGATTCCGATATATGGAGGCTGAAATATGGAGATGATACAAAAAATATAAATAACTATCTTTATATGTATACAGGATCACCAGATTATACAAAAGAACTGTTTGATAAAAATCTCAATGACATAAAAGAGAAAGGAAAAATTATATCAAAATATTCAGATTTTGAGATAAAAAAGTTTATTGGTAATGCAGAAAGCATCAATCTGCGAATTGGCAAATATTTAGTACCAGCATACAATTCAACAGTTTATGTGTCTGATTTAGGCAACAAACTTTCTGGGCTTAATGGAAAAGCTGTTGTAATTTTTAAAATTTTAGGCCATAAGATAAGATTTAGTTTCAGAAGCATAAACGGGCAAAGTCCGTCGGCGCTTGAACTTGCCAAAATCCTCGGCGGTGCAGGGCATAAAAACGCTGCAGGTGCAAAAGTGGCACTCAAAGATTTCCTAAAAATGTTATAATAAAAAAAATGTTGAAAAATTATTAGAAAATAAATATAATTAAAATACTATGGCAAAAACACAAAAGGGAAAAAAAATAGTTGAAGTCCACAAACATTATCGCAGACTAAAAAGTGGCAAGCGGATTCTTATACCAGAGCATCGCAGGTCAACTCCTGATTAAGATCGGCAGATTGCTACAAGAAAAGATTGTTGCTTACAATCAATAAAATAATCCTAGATATATTTTACATCACACCACCCTCCTGTTTTTGTGATTGTAAATGCAAAGAACTTCTTTGCGGAGAATATACCACTGATGGAATTAAAAAGCCGTATTGAGATTTGACAAAAAAACTACGACATATATAATAAACATTGTAAATTATTAATGAAATGACCTCGTAAATCATGAGAAAAAAGACCAAAAATATGAAGAAAAAAGACGATATTTTACCCCTTGGAGACAGAGTTCTTATAAAACCGCTCTCAACTGATGATGCCGATAAGTCACCTTCCGGGATTATTATTCCCGAAACAGTTGACCAAAAACAGAGTGATCGCGGGAAAGTCATTGCGGTGGGAGAGGGAAAATATGATGACAATGGAAATCTTATCCCAATGAGCGTAAAGAAAGGCGATACTGTAATGTTCCAATGGGGTGACAAAATAGAACTGGATGAAGTTGAATATTATATTGTTGGAGAAAACAATATATTGGCAGTATTAAAATAGAATTATGGCAAAACAAATATTTTATAATGAAAAAGCGCGCAAGGCGCTCAAAACAGGAGTTGACAAAGTAGCTGACACCGTAAAAGTTACTTTGGGACCGCGTGGGCGCAATGTCGTTTTGGATAAAAGTTTCGGATCTCCTACAATTACAAACGACGGCGTAACAATTGCAAAAGATATCTCGCTCAAAGATAAGTTTGAGAATATGGGAGGTGAGATTGCAAAAGAAGTTGCAAGCAAAACCAATGATATCGCAGGTGATGGCACGACAACTTCAGTTGTTTTAGTTCAAGCTATTGTATCGGAGGGCCTGAAGCAGACTTCTATGGGGCTAAACGCGATGGCGGTAAGAGGCGGAATTGAAAAAGCGTCAGAACAAATTGTAAAAGCGCTTCATTTTATTTCAAAAGAGATAAAGAGCAAAGATGAAATAAAGCAGGTTGCTTCAATTGCAGCAGAGTCAGAAAAACTTGGAAAAATTATAGCTGACACAATAAATAAAGTTGGAGAAGACGGGGTAGTGACAGTAGAAGAGTCGCAGTCATTTGGCGTTGAGTCCGACATCGTTAAAGGACTTGAATTTGATAAGGGATATATCTCTCCTTATATGATTACAAACACGGAGAGAATGGAAGCGGAATACAAAGATGCTCCGATTTTGCTCACTGACAAGAAAATTTCGTCCGTAAAAGAGATTTTGCCTCTCTTGGAGAAGTTGGCACAAACCGGCAAAAAAGACTTGGTTATTATTGCAGATGATGTAGAAGGAGAAGCACTTGCTACATTTGTCGTGAACAAGCTCCGTGGCGCGTTTAATATACTGGCTATAAAAGCGCCGGGATACGGAGATAGAAAGAAGGAAATACTTGAGGATATTGCGATTACTGTTGGAGGACAGGTGATATCGGAAGATATGGGAGTAAAGCTTGAGAATGCAGAAGTGAAAATACTCGGAAAAGCAAATAAGACAATTTCAACCAAAGACAACACCATTATTGTAGGAGGAAAAGGGAAGAAAGCAGCAATAGAAGAGCGTGTTGCGCAATTGCGCAGACAGCTTGAGAAAAGCGATTCAAAGTTTGACAAAGAAAAACTTGAAGAGCGCATAGGAAAGCTCTCGGGAGGCATTGCTGTGATTAGAGTTGGAGCTGCAACAGAAACTGAGATGAAATATCTTAAGCTAAAAATTGAAGATGCGGTAAATGCCACTAAAGCCGCAATTGAAGAAGGAATTGTGCCAGGAGGAGGGACTGCGTTTATAAAAGCAATTAAAAAAGTCAGTGAACAAAAGAATCTCTCGCGTGAGGAGGAAGTTGGATTTAACATCGTTCTTAAAGCACTTGAAACACCCCTAAAGCAGATTGCTGCAAATGCAGGAAAGGACGACGGCTCTGCAATTGTTGAGAAAGTAAAATCCGGAAAAAACAATACAGGATATGATGCGATAAAGGATGAAATAGTCCCTGATATGCTGCAAGCAGGAATCGTAGATCCGGTGAAGGTTGTGAGGAGTGAAATACAAAATGCGGCATCAGCTGCAGGAATTTTACTCACGACAGAAGCTGCGGTGACAGACGAGCCCGAAGTTGACAAGCCCGATGCAGGAGATGGAGTGCCAGGAGGCATGCCAATGGGAGGATTTTAATTACCCATCAAACCGCTCCACCATAGAAGGGGCGGTTTTGGTTATTGATTTTCTACAATTTTCAAGTAAAATTATAGTACTTAATAATTAATTTTAAAATCATGGCTATTACAAACATTCTCATTGGTATAGCGATAGTTATCGTATTTTGGGTAATTTATGCATACAATAAATTCGTGCGCCTCGTTAACCGCACGAAAGAGGCATGGGCAGACATTGATGTACAGCTAAAACGTCGCTACGACCTTATTCCAAACCTTATTGAGACTGTGAAAGGTTACGCTAAGCATGAAAAAGGAACGCTTGAAAAAGTGACAGAAATGCGCGCAAAGGCAATGCAGGGGGGAAGTATTGAAGAGCGGGGAAAATCAGAGAATATGCTCACAGGCGCACTAAAATCTTTATTTGCAGTATCTGAGAATTATCCTGACCTAAAAGCAAATCAGAATTTTCTTGAGCTCCAAAGAGAGCTTTCTGACACGGAAAACAAAATCCAAGCTGCGCGAAGATTTTATAACGGAAATGTTCGTGATTTGAACATCGGCCTTGAGTCTTTCCCTAACAACATAATCGGTAATATCTTTCGCTTCAGAAAGCAGGATTTCTTTGAACTTGATGAAGGAGCTCCATCCCGCGAACCAGTAAAAGTAGAGTTTTAATGGCGACACTATATACACAGCAGGATAAGAATGTAAGAAAAACATGGCTTCTTATGACCATGTTTTTAATAGTGATTATAGGGATTGGCTGGGCTTTCAGCTTTATATATCAAAGTCCTGGAATTTTATATTTTGCCATTTTTTTCTCAATTGTAATGAATATATTCAGCTATTGGTATTCTGATAAAATTGTTCTTAAAATGTCCGGAGCGAGATCTGTGAAAAAAGAAGATAACAGAGAACTGTGGAACATAGTTGAGAATCTTTCAATCACGGCAGGACTTCCAATGCCAAGACTTTTCATAATAGAAGATCGCGCGCCCAATGCTTTTGCGACAGGGCGGAATAAAGAGCATGCTGTTGTTGCCGTAACCACGGGGCTTGTGAGCATGTTGGACAGAAACGAACTTGAAGGAGTAATAGCACATGAACTCTCACATATAGGCAATCGTGATATTTTAATTTCAACCATTATTGTAGTCCTTGTAGGATTTGTTACACTCTTGTCAGACTTTTTCTTACGAATGTCTATTTTCGGGCATGTAGGTGGCAGAGGAGGTGATGGCAGGGCAAGGCTGTTTATGACGATTGCGGGCATTGCGCTTGCAATTCTGGCGCCGATTATTGCAATTCTTATCCAGCTTGCGATATCTCGTAAAAGAGAATTTCTGGCAGATGCATCTGGCGCGCTTCTAACTCGTTATCCAGAAGGATTAGCATCTGCACTTGAAAAAATTGGTTCATATGGTAGCCCGATGAGAAAAGCAAATAATGCCACAGCACACCTATTCATCTCAAATCCATTTGGAGGTAAATCCCACAGTGGTATAAGAAAGCTCTTTATGACACATCCACCAACAGAAAAAAGAGTAAAAGCTCTAAGACATAAATAATTGGAGGGTTCGCATAGTGGTCTAGTGCGCTCGCTTGGAAAGCGAGTAAGGGTTAAACCCCTTCATGAGTTCGAATCTCATACCCTCCGAACTTATTTTTTCTCAATAAAATATTCTTATAGTATAATATCCTTATGTCATACAAATCTTCACAAGTCGGAAATGAGATTTTGTGCGTAATGCATGGGATTTCCGACAAAAAACTCTCTGATACGAAAAATCTTGAAGAAAAACTCCTTAAAGCATTAAGGACAGATAAGTTTACTGTCCTTAAAAAAGTGTCTCATACATTTACTCCGCAAGGACATACTATTGCAATCTTGCTTGCAGAATCACATGTTGCAGTACATACATATCCTGAATATAATTCCCTATACTTTAATTTATACAGCTGCAGAGGCGAGCATGACGGACAAATATCTTTTGATTTATTTAAGAAATATCTGAAACCCTCCTCAATTGATTTCTCCGAGAACAAAATATTTATTGGAAGACAGTAATTGTCTTTTATATATCCTCTTTATTTTACAAACATTTCTCAACTCGTCTTTTATATGGAATTTTGCAATTGAATTTATAAAAGGCACTTATTAAGGACACTATAATTCACTCCGCTCTTTCTTTTATAGAAGCAAGGAAAAATGGGGGTTTGCATTACGGGAGAAATATCACCTCAAGTATTTTCAGTGCCTGTGGAGATTATCCAATGACTTTCATATTTCAGCAGTAATTAAAGCGAGTATTTTTTGATGGGGTTTACACCCCCTTTTTTTTATTTTTTAGTATGATATAGTATGATATCCACAGCATTTTTGACTATTGTTTTGGTGTACAATTAGAGAATGACTTTACTAATTCTAATTAACTGATAAATAAATTTGCAACATGTCTGATGCCTCAAAAATAACTTTAAAGCATAAAAAAATTAGCGATGTTATAAATACAAAACCTGTTAGAACAAGTTCAAGGAAATTTGCCAGCAGTACGAAAAGTTATCGCCAATTTGTTCCAAAAATTCAAAAAAGAAACGACACAATCGTACCTTTTGATTTTGAAAGAATTGTAAAAGCGATTCATAAGGCGATGATTGCCGGAGATGAAGGATCAGAGAAAGAAGCAGAGCTTGTGGCGCACAGAGTTGTCGGAGATGCTGTAAGAATTGCCAAAAAATACAGAAATTTCCTTCCGACAGTTGAAGGAATACAAGATACAGTAGAAAAAGAACTTATATTGAGCGACTATGTTGCGACCTCAAAGGCATACATTATTTACAGAGAAAGGCGCGCGAAAGTCAGAGAGCGCGGAATTTCTGTTCCGGAAAAAGTAAAAGAGCTTGCGCTTAAGAGCAGAAAATATTTAAGAAATAATTCTCTTTCCGAATTTGTATATTACACCGCATATTCAAAGTGGAATGATGCAGAAGGAAGAAGAGAAACATGGGTTGAGACAGTGGACAGATACATTGACTTCATGCGCGAGAATATAGGAGAGAAATTAACTGAAAAAGAATATTCCGATGTGCGCGAAGCGATTTTAAATCAGGACATCTGTCCATCAATGCGATTGCTTTGGTCTGCGGGTCCCGCTGCACGCAATTCAAATGTCTGCGCGTATAACTGCTCTTATGTTGCGCCTACAAGACTGCGAGATTTTGGAGAAATGATGTATATATCAATGTGCGGGACTGGTCTTGGTTTTTCTGCTGAATCAGATAATGTACAGCAGCTTCCTCAGATTAAACGCCAAAATGGAAGTACAGGCAAGCTTAAAACCCATATTGTTGAAGACAGCAAGGAAGGATGGGCAGATGCCCTTATTTTAGCCCTTGAAACATGGTTTTCCGGAAAAGATATAGATTTTGACTACTCAAAATTGAGGCCCGCAGGGGCAAAATTAAAGATAATGGGAGGCCGCTCCTCAGGCCCTGAGCCTCTTGTGAGCCTTATGGAATTTACTAAGGAGAAAATACTTGCACGGCAGGGCAAGCGTCTCCGCAACATTGATGTACACGACATTGTATGCAAGATAGGCGAGATCGTTGTTGCAGGAGGAGTGAGAAGAAGCGCTCTTATATCTCTGTCTGATTTGGATGATACTGAAATACGGGATGCAAAAAAAGGACAATTCTATATGACAGAACCACAAAGAATGATGGCAAACAACTCTGCAGTATATACCGAAAAGCCGACGGCAGAGCATTTTCTTGACGAATGGACAGCTCTTGTAAAGAGTAAGACAGGCGAGCGGGGAATCTTCAACGCGGCGGGCCTTGAAAAACAACTTCCGGAGAGACGAGTAAAATCTCTCAAAAAGAAATATAATAATGATTTAAGCAAAGCGCTCATTCGTGTCAATCCATGTGGAGAGATTTACTTGCAATCAAGGCAGTTCTGTAATCTTACAAGTATTGTAATTCGTGCTGGAGATAGTGTGGAAAAGCTTGAAAGAAAAATGGAGCTCGCAACACTTCTTGGAACATATCAGGCGACATTGACCAACTTTGGATATCTCTCTTCAGAGTGGAAAAAGAATTGTGAAGCGGAGCGTCTCTTGGGAGTTTCCCTTACAGGATATTATGATAATAAGGCGATTAGGGATGAAGAAGTTTTAAAGAAACTCAGAGAGGTAGGGCTTAAGGCGAATAAAAAGTATGCAAAGAAGCTTAGAATAAAAGAATCAAAATGCATTACATGTGTGAAGCCGCACGGCAACTCTTCTCAGCTTCTCGATACTGCTTCCGGCATGCATCCGAGATATTCAAAATATTATATAAGAAGAGTACGCGTGTCCGGTACCGATCCCGTCTTTCATATGCTCAAAGATCAAGGCGTGCCGTATCATCCTGAGGTGGGGCAGACGGAAGAGAATGCGACAACATTTGTTCTGGAGTTTCCTGTTGAGTCTCCAAAAGGCGCAATACTGAAAGAAGATATAGGCGCAAAGGAGCTACTTGAGGAATGGAAGATGCTTAAGATGAATTTCACCGAGCATAATCCATCAGTGACCATATATGTAGGCGAAGATGAATGGATAAGTGTCGCAAATTTCTTGTACGAGAACTGGGATTATGTAGGCGGGCTTTCATTTCTTCCTCGTGCAGATCATGTGTACAAGCTTGCACCATATGAAGAGATTACAAAAGAAAAATATGAAGAGCTTTCATTGCGTGTAAAAGATGTGGATTTCTCAAAGCTTGTGACATATGAAAAGGGAGATACTACAAAAGGCGCCAAAGAGCTTTCATGTGCCTCCGGCACATGTGAAATTTAGCCAATTTCATCTACAGCTAAATCAGGAAGCCAAAATATATTAAATAAAAGTAAAAAATCAAAATAAAGTTCAATTTCGCTCTTGCGAAACTAAGCTATTTTTCTTGCACTCTATATAATTTATGATATAATACAATAAGTTCTTATGTTGGGCAGTTGCCCCACAAGATTATCTTGTGGGGAGGAAAGTCCGAACATTCCCTCGCCTCTGGCGGGGAGCAGGGTAGCGGGTAACGCCCGTCTTGCCACACCAATAAATTGGTGTGGCGAAGAGGTGCGAACAGAGACGCCAAGTATCGAAAGATACTTGGGCGCTCTAAACAGGAGCGTAGCCGAGCACTCAGTGTTCTGAATGCTTGGGTGAAACGGCAAAATCCTTACCTGAATGCAAGGCCGAGTCCCGAATTTTTTGAGGGAAGTGCCGCTTGAGCCTGATAGCAATTGATGGCCCAGATAAATAACTGCACCTTGCCACACCAATTCATTGGTGTAGAAAGGACAGAATTCGGCTTATAGACATAAGAACCAAATATATGAAAAATCCCGCTCAAAAGGCGGGATTTTTCTAATCCACAACCACCACTTCCACTCATGCTGGCAAATTGTTAATATAATATAGTAGATTATTATTTTAGTCATATAACACAATATATTTTATGGAATATGCAACATTAAACGTGGAAGACAAGGACAAAACGCCGCGACTGGAGAGCATAGCGCTCTACTTTATTGTCGGGATGATGTTCCTTCTTCCGATATTCTTTATTCCGTCACTTTCCGTGCCGTTTTCGTTTACAAAATCTCTTTTGATTTTCATCAGCGTCCTAGCGGCATTCTTTTTATTTCTAATCTCGCGACTCAAGCGTGGCGAGATAGCGCTTCCCGCAAATTCTGTCGCACTTGTTGCGTGGGTGCTTCCGGCAGCATATCTTATTTCTGCAGTTTTCTCAGAAAACACAGGAATTTCTTTCTTAGGGCAAGGGTTTGAAATTGATACGTTTGGCTTCATTACGATTATGGTTCTTATGCTCTCACTCGTGCCTTTACTTCTTAAAACAAAAGAATCGGTATTCAGAATACATATTGCCATTTTACTTTCACTTGCAGTCCTGGCGGTATTTCAGGGACTTCGTCTTATCTTCGGCGTGGATTTTCTTTCATTCGATATATTTACAACCACAACATCAAATCTTCTGGGCAAATGGAATGACCTTGGAATATTCTTTGGTCTTACAGTAATACTCTCGCTTATAACACTGGATGGACTCTTGCTAAACAAATTGTCACGCCTGATTCTCTACATAATCATCGGTGTAGCACTCTTTTTTCTTGCTGCAGTCAATTTCCTTCCTGTATGGATTATTGCAGGGATCTTCGCGCTAGGCCTGTTTGTTTATAACTTATGGAAAAGAAAATTTAAATTAGGCGCAAAAAAGAACAAAGAAATCCAAGAGAAGCTAAAGAAAAACGAGACAATAATCCCATCCCTTACAGTCCTTATAATCTCACTTGTCTTTATAGTAGGTGGGCAAGCAGTTGCAGGATACACATCGTCAATTTCCAAAGTCAGTCAGATTGAAGCACGGCCATCATGGCAGAGCACAATTGATATTACAAAGAAAACCTATGAAGAGCATCTGTTTTTCGGTTCTGGCCCTAATACATTCGTAAATCAGTGGGCCCTGCACAAACCGCAGTTAATCAACGATACATGGTTCTGGAACATAGACTTCAACTCAGGAATCGGGCTCGTGCCTACGGCATTTGCAACAACAGGACTCTTCGGAGGCATTGCATGGATTGCATTTTTTGTATTCTTCTTTTACAGCGGGTTTAAAAATCTGATTGTCGCAACGACTAAAGATCAAGCATCTTATTATCTCTCACTCTCGCTTTTTCTGGGGAGCCTTTATCTCTGGATATTTACCGTAATCTATATTCCAAATATTGTGATAGTCACACTGGCATTTCTCCTGACAGGAATGTATATAGCGTCACTGCGCTACCGAAGTGGTTTATCGCCAGTGGATAGAGAAATTCAGTTTTCGTCAAATCCGCGTCTTGGATTCATATCAATCTTTATACTCACGATATTGATTATTGTAAGTGCCGTATCACTTTATATTGTAAGCGGGCAATATGCATCCGCAGTTTCTTTCCAGAAAAGCCTGGTTGCGGCAAATGTAAACGGAGATCTTGATGGGGCGGAAAAGAACATACAGAATGCGATAAATCTTGGCAACAGCAGCAAGTATTACCGTTTTGCGGCTGAAATAAATCTAGCAAGGATAAACGAGCTTCTTCAACGAACTGAAAAGTCGATAGAAGAAAGAAGAACGGAATTCCAGAATATTTTAGCTCAAGCTATAAGCAATGTTCAAAGCGCGATACAGATTGACAACAAAGATTACAAGAACTGGACTATGCTTGGCAAAGTTTACGGCTCGGTGGTACCTCTTGGAATTGACGGTGCATACGAGAGCGCAAAGCGTTCATATGAAGAAGCACTTGCACTTAATCCGAACAATCCTGAAATATTCCTTACGCTTGCTAGGCTTGAACTTGCAAAAGATTCAGGCAATGTTGATGGAGCAAAAGAGTTTATAACAATGGCTCTTGATAAAAAAGATAATTACACAGCGGCAATCTTTCTTCTCTCGCAGCTTGAAATACAAGTGGGTAACATTGAGGATGCGATTAAATCAGTTGAGGCAGCAGTCACAATTGAACCGAACAATGAAGTGTTCTTTTTCCAGCTTGGTCTTCTGCAGACAAACATAGGGAATGATGAAAAGGCAATTGCGGCTCTTGAACGGGCAGTTATACTTAATCCGCAGTATTCAAACGCGCGGTATTTCCTTGGCTTGAGCTATTTTCAAGTTGGGAGGACAGAAGATTCACTAGAGCAGTTTACAATCGTGTCTAATTTTAATCCTGACAACGAAGAAGTCAAAATTATTATTCAGAACATAATAGCTGGGGATGAACCGCTTTCCAATATTCAGCCACCTTCTCTACCCCCAGCCCAAAGAGAGACACTCCCTATTGAGGGCGAGTAATGGTCAAGAGGATATTCAACCTTATACACAAAGAGATACACGGACTTCATGAAGCCGCATATCTTTTAGGGATATTTGCACTTGCTTCGCAGGTCTTGGCGCTCATTCGCGACCGCCTGCTTGCACATTTCTTTGGAGCAGGAGCAGTGCTTGATACGTATTATGCGGCGTTTCGTATACCGGATATCATATTTGTCGCTATTGCTTCTACTGTCTCAGTTTATGTTCTAATTCCATTTCTTGCAGAGAAATCCTCTGTGTCAAAACAGGCAGAGAAAGAGTTTGTAAGCACAATATTCTCCGCGTTCTTTATTATAATGATTGCGGTGAGTGTTCTGGTTTTTATCTTCACGCCGCAGCTTGTGAAGATGTTCTTCCCAGGTCTTGTAGAGTCAGCCTACTTGAGCGATTTGATTTTATTAACAAGAGTGCTTTTACTCCAGCCGATATTTCTTGGAATCTCAAATCTCTTTGCAAGCATTACGCAAGTCCACCGCAAATTCATCCTCTATGCGCTCAGCCCGATTCTCTACAACATAGGCATCGTAATCGGAATCATATTCCTCTATCCTCAATTTGGACTCATCGGGCTTGGGATGGGCGTTGTGCTCGGAGCAATTTTCCATGTTGGAATTCAGCTTCCGTTTATAATCAAGAGTGGTTTCCTTCCAAAGCCGACCATTTTCATCAGATTAGGAGAGGTAAAAAAAGTTATTTTCCTCTCACTTCCTCGAACGCTTGCACTTTCCGCTCACCAGATCTCACTTCTTTTTTTAGTTTCATTTGCGTCCGTTATGGCAGTCGGTTCAATTGCGGTGTTTAATTTCTCATTTAATCTTCAGTCTGTCCCTTTGACTATAATAGGGGTCTCTTATTCTGTTGCGGCGTTTCCAACGCTTGCAAGGATGTTCTCAAACGGAGAGAGAACTGATTTTTTGGAACAGGTTCTTGCCGCAGCAAAACATATTATTTTTTGGTCGTTTCCCGCCATTGTACTTTTTATTATGCTTCGTGCGCAGATCGTGCGCGTTATTTTGGGTTCAGGAGAGTTTGACTGGGCGGATACGCGTTTGACGGCGGCGGCCCTTGCTTTGTTTGCTGTTTCTCTTGCGGCTCAAGGACTCATCTTGCTTTTTGTTCGCGGTTACTATGCGGCGGGAAATACAAAAAAACCTCTTGTGCTTAATCTGATTTCAGCGGCGCTTGTAGTCTTATTCTCTTTTATTCTGATAAAAGTGTTTGCAGGAAATATTACGGTGCGCTATTTTTTAGAATCACTTTTGAGAGTGGAGAATATTGAAGGAACATCGGTACTCATGCTTCCACTTGGATACTCTATGGCAGTGCTTTTAAATGCCGCGGCTTTCTGGATTATGTTTCAGAAGGACTTCAAATCATTCTCCCGCTCACTTTCAAGAACACTCTTCCAGAGTTTCTCTGCCGCAATTATTATGGGATATGTGGTACATCAGTTTCTTGATATATTTGATGAGGTTTTTAACATAAATACATTCTTGGGCATTCTCTCGCAGGGGCTATTTGCAGGCATTATAGGCATCGCAACTGGGGTTGCTCTCCTTGTGCTTCTGCAAAATAAAGAAATCGTAGAGGTCTGGAAATCGCTCCACTCCAAATTCTGGCAGGCAGATGCGGTTGCTCCAGAGCAGGAAGAGCTCTAAAATATGCTTATTTTAAGCGTTTATTTGTGGTAAGATAATAAGCATATGCAAAATATAAGGAACTTTAGCATCATAGCCCACATTGATCACGGAAAATCAACACTTGCAGACAGGATGCTTGAGATTACAAAAACTGTTGAAAAAAGGAAAATGAAAGAGCAAGTGCTGGACCAGATGGAGCTTGAGCGTGAGCGTGGCATCACTATAAAAATGCAGCCCGTCCGCATGGAGCATAATGGACACATTCTGAATTTAATTGATACACCAGGCCACATTGATTTCTCATACGAGGTTTCGCGCGCCTTAAAAGCCGTTGAGGGTGCGATTTTACTTGTGGACGCAACACAGGGCGTACAGGCACAGACTCTCTCAACACTCGGGAAGGCACACGAGTTTGGACTTACTATCATTCCAGTTCTGAATAAAATTGATTCTTCCCTTGCAAGGATAAGAGAGACAAGAGATGAGATTGTAGAGATACTGAAATGTTCCCCTGAAGAAGTTTTGGAAGTCTCCGGAAAGACAGGAAAAGGTGTTTCAGAGCTTTTAGAAAAAATAATTGAAAAAATTCCTTCACCAAAAAAAGAATTCTCAGAGAAGAAGGACTTACGAGGACTTGTTTTTGATTTTCAGTATTCGGACCACAGGGGGATTATTGTCTATATAAGAGTATTTGACGGGGAAGTTAAAAAGGGGGACTTGCTTGCGTTCTCTGCGGCAAAAGAAAAATTCACATCTCTTGAGACGGGCATCTTTTCTCCTGCCGAAGTTTCAAAAGACACACTTAAAGCAGGAGAAATAGGATACATTGTAACAGGAATCAAAAAACCGGGGATTGCGTCTGTGGGCGATACAGTGCATTTTGCGACAAGTCCCGCGCCCGCACTTTCAGGGTACATGAAACCCTCTCCTGTTGTATGGGCATCCGTCTATCCTGAAAGCCAAGATGATTTTATATCACTCGCAAGAGCGCTTGAGAAATTACAGCTTTCTGATTCATCTTTTTCATATGAGGAGGAAGCTTCTGGTTCATTGGGAAGGGGATTCAGAATAGGCTTTCTAGGCACTCTTCATATGGAAATCTTTACGGAGCGTCTTCACAGAGAATTTGATATCGATGTAATAGTCACAACACCCAGTATTATGTACGACGTCAAAACAAAAAATGGCAAGACACAGAGTATATACTCACCGTCGCTTTTTCCTGATTATGGGGAGATTGAAAGTATTAGAGAACCATGGGTTGATATAGAAATTATTACACCCAATAATTACATGAGCCTGATACTGCAGCTCTTGTTTGAGCATGAGGCGAAGACAGGAAATTCACAAACTTTTGGAGACGACAGAATTAAAATGCATGCCGAGCTTCCACTACGGGAACTGATGCGTGGGTTTTTTGATAAATTAAAAAGTATCTCAGCTGGGTATGCTTCCGTATCCTACAAGATTTCCGATATGAGAGACGCTGATGTTGTGAAGATGGATCTACTTGTAGCAGAGGAGCCAGTACCGGCACTTACAAAAGTCGTTTCCAGAAAACGTATTGAAGAGGAAGCCAAGCTTTCAGTTGAAAAGCTCTATAAAGTCCTCCCTCGACAGATGTTTGCTGCAAAGATTCAGGCGCAGGCTCTTGGGCGTATAATCTCCTCAAAAACGCTCTCAGCGCTTAAAAAAGACGTAACAGGGCATCTATATGGTGGTGATATAACAAGGAAAAGGAAGCTTTGGGAGAAGCAAAAAAAGGGTAAGAAGAAGATGAAAGAAAGAGGGAAAGTCAATATTCCGCAGGAGGTGTTCCTTAAAATGATGCGCTAAAATATTGGAGAAAACATCAGCGTCATGCTTATAATGATTAAAATACCGATTGCTATTGAGAAGTATTTTAGTATCTTTTTGGTTTTCTTATGAAAAAGCATATTTGATGCATATAGTGTATCATATATATAATATTTTTCCATGTTCGACTTTCATGAAAAAAGAAAATTCAGACGATTTCTTTATTCAAGAGTAACACTTATAGTGCTCGGACTGCTTGTTGTATGGCTTTCTTTTAATGTGTGGGATATATATAAAAAAGAGAGAGATACAAATTTTGAGAAGATGAAGCAAAGAAAAGTTTTGGACGAGCTGGAGGAAAGAGAAAAAGCTCTTAAAGATGAGATAGAGCGTTTGAGCACTGAAAGGGGGATTGAGGAAGAGATAAGAAGTAAGTTTGAAGTAGGTAAAGAAGGCGAGGAAGTAATAGTGATTGTTGCTTCTCCCGAAGAGGAAAATATATCGGAAGGAGATTTTAAAAAAAGCTTCTGGCAGAAAATATTCGATTGGTTTTAAGCGGGATTAGTTAAGTGGCATAATATTAGCTTCCCAAGCTGAGGTCGCGGGTTCGATTCCCGCATTCCGCACCAGAATAGAACTCGTCCGCCTTTGGCGGACGAGTTCTATTCTGGTGCC
>CEPX01052192.1_pt1 | contig 75339 bp, 73 predicted proteins | sample 361361 | NCBI WGS metagenome assembly CEPX01 (sample SAMEA2619974, study PRJEB7988) | marine metagenome | biome: marine biome (ENVO:00000447); feature: mesopelagic zone (ENVO:00000213) & marine oxygen minimum zone (ENVO:01000065); material: "saline water (ENVO:00002010), including plankton...
GAAAGCGAGCGTGGCAGTTATCGGGTCAGAGGTAAAAAATAAGCTTTTTGGTCTCTCCGATGCCTTAGGCGAAAAAATCAAAGTCAAAGGAAGGACTTTTCGCGTTGTTGGAGTCTTGCAGCCCAAAGGGCAAGTATCTCTTTTCAATGTTGACGATATGATTGTCGTTCCTTATACAACAGCGCAGCAATACCTTATTGGTATTAATTATTTCAACGAAATTATAATACAGGCAGAATCAGAAGATATTGTTCCAAGAGTGGTTCGAGATGTAAAATTGACCTTACGAGAAACGCATGGAATAGATGATCCTGACAAAGACGATTTTTATATTACCACGCAAGCTGATGCGGTCGAACGAGTGCAAACAATTATGAGTATTTTATCAATACTTTTAGTGTCGGTTACGGCAATTTCACTCATTGTCGGGGGGATTGGCATTATGAATATTATGCTGGTATCTGTCAGCGAGCGTACGCACGAAATAGGACTTCGTAAAGCGCTGGGCGCCACTGAAGATGACATCATGACTCAGTTTCTTTTGGAGGCAATGGTGCTTACTGCATTAGGAGGAATTATTGGTATTGTTCTCGGCGCTCTTTTTTCATTTCTGGCATCTCTTATTCTCAGTAAAATTATTACCTTTGGTTGGATATTTACTTTTCCTGTCATAGCCGCTCTTTTGGGTTTTGGAGTGGCGACGTTAGTAGGTTTGGTATTCGGCCTCTATCCGGCTCGCCAAGCTTCTCTTAAAAGTCCCATGGAGGCATTGCGCTATGAATAACAGTATAATTATTACACCAAATAACGCCCCAGTGTCTGGGGCGTTATTTATTAAAAACCAAATTAAGTCTAGTTTAAATGGCGGTATAATTATTCTTCTTCTTTTACCGCTATTTTCTTTTTCCTTTTCCTTTCTACTTTTGGAAGACGTAAGGTGAAAACTCCGTCTTTCATAGAGGCTTCAGCTCGCGAGATGTCGACTTCTGTTGGCAGAATGAGTTGGCGAGAAAATGGCCCCCAATAGCACTCTTGATGGAAGTAGCTTTCTATTTTTTCTTCAGGCCTTTTTCGACTTCCTCGAATAGTGATCATTTCATTTTCAATAGAAATATCTATATCTTCTGCCATTACTCCGGCAATAGTTGACTGAATTACCAATTCTTCGTTGGTTTCATAGACATCAATAAATAGCTGTCCTTCAAATTCTTCTTGAGGAGGAAGTTTTTTTAAATTCTTAATCTTCTTCTTTTTTTTAGGATTTTCTTTTTTGCTCCCTAAATCTTTAGCAGATGGTTCTTTAATTTCAGTATTTTGTTTTAATTTTTCTAAGAAAGACATACGCTTTTTAACTTTTTGAGCCGATTAAATCCCCAAGAAACAAAGATAGCGAGAACGACTAAAATAGCGAAAGGAACTAAAAGCTTCAAGAATGGACTCAACTCCATTATAGAAAAATTATAGAGACCGTGCAATATCGTTGATATAGCTAAACCTAGAATGATTAATCCTTCTTTTCTTTTTTTTGAAAAAATAGAAATGGCCAAGAAGTAACCAATGGTGCCTGAAGCTAAAGCATGCAAGAAGGTTGCTCCGACAAACCGAAAGCCAGTAACCCAAAAAATTGTTAAAGGAGGAGAGGTGTCTCCGAGACTGAACAAAACTAAGATGTTTTCTAAGGTGGCAAAACCTAAAGCAGCAATAATCATATAGAGCATGGCATCGGTAGGTTCGTCGAATTCTAGGTTATTTAAAACTTTATCCCTGACCACCAAATACTTTATTCCTTCTTCAACTAAAGCTACACCAAAGAAGAAATAAAGAATTATGGTTAAGATTTCAGATAACCCTAGTTTATTTAACTCTCCAAGAATACCCATCTCTAATAATGCGGCAGGAAGAGCCGTTAGCATTCCGTAAAAGAAAATTTTCAAAATCATCAAATTAGACTCAGGATGACTGTCTTTACGGAGATAAAACCCCAGCCAGATAATACTTGGCAAAACGCCGAATGGAAGATAGATAAGGTAATTCATATTATTATTTAGGCCATTCTTCTATCATTAAAGATTTTTTTCGGCTTTTAAGAGGTAATTTTTGATAAATTTCTTCTGTAATAAAAGGAATAAACGGATGCAAAAGCTTGATTGAAGTTAACAAGACGTAAAGCAAAATTTGCTTTGTTTGAGTTTTTAACTTTTGATCTTGGATTTGCTTTTTTGACTCCTCGAGATATTTATCGCAAAAACTATGCCAGAAAAACTTATATAAAGTTTGGGCTGCCTTCCCAAAGAGAAATTTCTCCAAATTATTATTTACTGATTTTATTGTTTTCTTCAGCTCTTTAAGAATCTTCTTATCTGAAGCAGTTAAATTTTTTGTTTTGAATTTATAATTTATAGTTTGTTTTTCGTCCTTAATTTGCAAGAGGACGAATCGGCTGGCGTTCCATATCTTATTGCAAAACTTCTTTCCCATTACAATATTGTCTTCAACGAATTTTATATCCTGGAGTTCTGTAACCAGCCAGGCTATTCCAAAGCGGGTGGAATCAGCCCCGTATTTTTCAATAAGATCTATTGGATTAATGCCAGTTCCCAGGGATTTTGACATTCTTTTTCCTTCCTTAGTTAAAACAGTGGCGTGGATATAAGCATATTGGAAAGGCGCTTTCTTCATAAATTCCATTCCAGAAAAAATCATTCTTGTTACCCAAAGATTTATAATTCCTCGGTCAGTGCCCAAGACATCCGTTGGATAAAATCTGCTAAGGTCTTTTGTTTTTTCAGGCCAGCCCAGAGTAGCGAAAGGCCAGAGGGCAGAGCTAAACCAAGTATCTAAAACGTCATTTTCTCCTTTAATGGGAATTTTGTGGCCCCACCAGAGTTGGCGGGAGATACACCAGTCTCTAATGTTTTTTAACCAATCAAAGTAAACTTTTTCCCATCTTTTTGGTACGAATTTAGTTTTATTGCTTTTCACTGATTTAACAGCTAACGGAGTCAAGGATCGCATCCTTAAAAACCATTGTAGTGACGGGATTAGTTCTATAGTTGCATTACATCGATAACATTTTGGAATCTGATGAGTATAATCTTCTGTTTTTTCTAAAAGGCCGGCTTCTTTTAAATCTTCAATTACTTTATTGCGAGCTTCAATTACGCTTAATCCTTGATAAGGTAGTGGAGCTTTTTTATTAATTCTTCCTTTCTCGTCAATAATCTGAATATATCCTAAGTTGTTTGCTCTCCCGATTTGACTATCTTTTAAATCATGAGCAGGAGTAATTTTTACTGCTCCAGTGCCAAATTCTTTATCTATCAAAGGGCTGGAGATAATTGGAATTTTTCTAGAGGTTAGTGGTAGAATTACTTTTTTTCCAACCAAATTTTTATACCTTTTGTCTTTTGGGTTTACTGCCACCGCCATATCTCCCAGCATGGTTTCTGGCCTGGTTGTTGCTACTGTTATATATTTATCTTTTGAATTAACAAATGGATATTTAATAAACCATAAATATCCTTTCTTTTCCCGGTATTCAAGCTCAAGATCAGAAAGAGAGGTTTGGCACCTCAGACACCAATTAATCACTTTTTTATCTCGATAAATCAAACCTTTTTTATAATAATGCAAAAAAGCAGTTTTTACTGCTTTAGAATATTCCTTGTCCATGGTAAATCTGTTTCTTGACCAGTCACAGCTGGCCCCCATTTCTTTTAATTGGTCCAATATTATGCTTCCGTACTTTTTTTTCCAGGCCCACATTCTTTTGGTAAACTTTTCTCTGCCTAAATCAAATCTGGTAAGGCCTTCTTTCTTCAGCTCTTTTTCAACAACGTTTTGAGCGGCAATTCCGGCATGATCGGTTCCGGGAAGCCAGAGAGTTTTAAATCCCTGCATTCTTTTTTGGCGGATTAAAGTGTCTTGGATCACTGTGTTTAAGGCGTGGCCCATATGGAGAGTCCCTGTAATATTGGGAGGGGGAAGGACGATAGTATAAGTCTTTTTGTGGGTTTTTGGAAGCTTGTCTGGATTAAAAAAACCAGACTTCATCCAGAAGCGATAGATTCTCTTTTCAATTTTTTTTGAATCGTAAGACTTGGTAATTACCATGACCTATTTATATGATTATAACCTTAAATTAGCTCTCGCCCTAATTTTTCGCCAAGAAATCTTATCCTTTGGCCAATGAAAATATGCGGCTGCTCCTATCATTGCTGCGTTATCGGTGCAATACTTAGAATCTGGAATAGAGAATTGAGAATGCGGGAGTTCTTTTTTTATTTTTGCCTTGAATTGTTTTCTTAATTCTTTATTAGCGGTTACTCCGCCTCCGAGAATTATTGTTTTAACTCGAAATGCTTTCGCCGCTCTAATGGTTTTTTTGATCAGAACGTCAATTACTGCTTGCTGTGTTTCAAAACAGACAGCTCGGATGTATTCTTTTGTTTTAGACGGTTGCTTTTTGAAATTATATAAAGCAGCCGTTTTTAAACCAGAAAAGCTAAAGTCATAGTCTTTTGTATGCATCATTGGTCGTGGCAGTGATACAACGTTTTTTCCTTTGTATTTTTCAGCTTTAGAGGCGATTTCAGGTCCTCCGGGATATCTTAATCCCAGGATTCTCGCTATTTTATCTAAGCATTCGCCGGCTGCATCATCTCTGGTTTCGCCAATAATCTTATAATCTCCATGCCCTTTTGTTAAAATTAATTGGGTATGGCCGCCAGAAACCACTAGAGATATTGCCGGGAATAAGTTTTTAGAACTTTTTCCGATAAAGTTGGCCTGGATATGAGCTTCAATATGGTTTACAGGAATAATTTCCAAGTTCCAAAAATAAGATATCGCTTTGGCAAAATTTACTCCTACCCATAAGCTAGGTTCCAAACCCGGTCCCATTGTTACGGCAATAAAATCAACCTTTGGCTTTTCATATTTCTTTAAGAATATCTTCAGCTTATTATAAAGGTTTTGTTCTCTCTCAAGAGTTTTTTTAAGGATTTTGAATTTGCCGTCTTCAACCTTTTTTAAATTTCTTTTAAGAAGTTTAGCCTTTTTTAAGGATTTAATTAAAACCGGGACCAGATTTTTCTGATGTTCTCTTTTTGCTAAGGCAGGATAGATTCCTCCCCATTTCCTGTGAATTTTTACCTGAGAAGAAACAATATTACTTAAAATATCAAAAGAGGGATTCTTTTTTCCAGAAACCTTGATTATAGAGATAGAAGTATCATCACAAGAAGTTTCAATAGCTAAGATCTTCATATTAATAATCTTATCTTTTTTATTGATTTTTTTCAATTTTTAAGTTAATATTACGAAATTGGTCCCATCGTCTAGTGGTTAGGACACGACCCCTTCAAGGTCGTGACACGGGTTCGACTCCCGTTGGGACCGCTTTTTTTTAAAAAGTGTTAAGATAACAGGAAAATCAAATGGTTAAGTCTTATTTTCAAATTGGTCGGGCTTCAGATATTGAGGATTTAAAAGAAAGACGTCTTTTTAGGTTACTGGAAATGCTTCCTGGATTTTTGGCTTGGGGTACTTTAATAACCCTTATTTTACTTTCTTGGTTAAACCCAGCTCTGGTTTCTTATTTTGTTATCTTTTTTGTCCTCCTTTGGCTTTTGAGAACTGTTTACCTTTCTTTTTATTTAAGAGCCGGCTATGAGAAAATGCGGGAAAACGAAAAAGCAGACTGGCTAACAAAGCTTAATCAATTAAAATGGGAAAATATCTATAACTTAATTATTTTTCCAGTATATGAAGAATCCTTGGAAGTTATTCAGGACAGTTTTCAGGCATTATTAGATAGTGATTTTCCAAAAGAAAGAATGATCGTTGTTTTGGCTACAGAAGAAAAAGCAGGAGAAAAATTAAAGAATATAGCTGGAGCTATCGAGCGGGAATTTGGCAGTAAATTCTTTAGATTTTTAATAACAGTCCACCCAAAAGACTTAGCTGGAGAGATTGCTGGCAAGGGCTCAAACGAAAGCTGGGCTGCTAAAAAAGCAAAAGACCAAATTATTGATAAGCTGTCAATTGCCTACCAAGATATAATTATTTCTTCTTTGGACGCAGATACCCGCGTTTTTCCCAAGTATTTTAGTTGTCTTACTTACCATTATTTAACTGCCAAAAAACCGACAAGGACTTCTTTTCAGCCCATTCCTCTTTTTATTAATAACATTTGGTCAGCTCCGGTTATTTCCCGCGTCTTTGCTTTTGCTTCTACATTTTGGCATACCATGAACCAAAACAGGCCAGAGAAGTTAATTACCTTTTCTTCTCACTCCATGTCTTTTAAGGCTTTAGTTGATGTTGGCTTCCGCCAATCCAATATAGTTTCTGATGATTCAAGAATTTTCTGGCAGTGCTTTTTTAAGTACGACGGGGATTATAAGGTAGATCCTATTTTCTATCCGATTTCTATGGATGCCAATGTTTCCAAAAGCTTTTTTCGGACCACAAAAAATATTTACAAGCAGCAGAGGAGATGGGCTTACGGAGTAGCTGATATTCCTTATTTTCTTTTCGGTTTTTTAAAGAATAAAAAAATCCCAATCAGCAAAAAAGTTTCTTTGGGATTTGAATTAATTGAGGGCCATTGGTCTTGGGCCACAGCTTCTTTTATAATTTTCTTTATTGGCTGGCTGCCTTTAATTTTGGGAGGGGAAGCTTTTTCTGAAACTCTTCTTTCTTACAATCTTCCTATAATTACCAGCCGTATTTTAACCATAGCCATGCTTGGGTTAATAACCTCAGCTTACTTCAGCATTCTTTTACTTCCGCCAAAGCCCCTAAAATACGGTCGATTTAAATACTTAATTTTAGCTGGAGAATGGCTGCTTTTGCCTATTGTTATGGTTTTCTTTTCTGCCTTGCCGGCTTTGGAAGCTCAAACCAGATTAATGTTGGGCAAATACATGGGATTTTGGTCAACTGAAAAGTTTCGTAAAAAAATCTAAACTATTCCAAGTATATCCTTTCCCCGAATTCCTCTATTTTTTCCCTCAGCAGAGGATATTTTTTTAATTGGGGGTCTAATTCCAGAGTTTCTCTTGCCGCTTCTTTGGTTTTCTCAACTAAAAATATGTCTTTTAAAGAATCCATTATTAAATCAGGCATTCCCCATTGCCTTGTTCCAGAAAAATCTCCCGGTCCTCTGATTTTCAAATCCCTTTCAGCTAATTCAAAACCATTTTCACAGTCAATTAAAGCTTTCATTCGTTGAGTCGTTTTTTTAGCCGAAGAATCAGTAAAAATAAAGCAATAAGATTGATATTTTGATCTTCCTACTCTTCCTCGGAATTGATGAAGCTGGGCCAAGCCAAATCTTTCTGCTCCCTCTATCATCATAACCGTAGCATTGGGGATATCAATTCCTACTTCTACAACTGAAGTTGAGACTAAAATATCAACTTTTTTGTTTTTGAAATCTTTCATCATTCTTTCTTTTTCTTTAAGGGGCATTTTTCCATGGAGCATCCCTACTTTTAAATGAGGAAAAATACTTTCAGAAAGCTTTTTGTGCTCTTCTTTAACAGCTTTGGCTTCAGCCCAGCCCAAAATATCTCCTTTTTTATCTTTTTTCTCGCCTTTTTCAATTCTTGGGCAGATGACAAATATCTGTTTTCCTTTCTTTACCTGTTTTTTAATAAAGCCGTAGGATTTCTGGCGGTCTTTTAGAGACACTACTTTGGTAATTACCTTTTTTCTTCCTTTTGGCAGTTCATTAATTAAAGATAAGTCCAGGTCTCCGTAAATGGTAAGAGCTAAGGTTCTGGGGATTGGGGTAGCTGTCATTGAAAGGAGGTGGGGAATGGCTTGTTTTGTCTTTTTGCTCAGTTTAGCTCTTTGCTTTACTCCGAACCTGTGTTGTTCGTCTAAAATAACCAGGCCGAGGTTGGCAAACTTAACTTTGTCCTGGATTAAAGCATGGGTGCCGATAAGAAGGTTGATTTTACCTTCCTCTGTCTTTTCTAAAAGCTTTTTTCGAGAGATCTCAATGACGTCGTTTTTCAGTTTTTTGGAAACAAACTTGTCTTCTTTTCCTGTCAAAAGACCGAGGTCAAGCTTAAAGTCCTTTACCAGGTCAGCTAGTGTTTTGAAGTGCTGTTTGGCTAGAATTTCCGTTGGAGCCATAAAAGCTGCTTGATAGCCCCCCTTTATAACATTTAAAGCTGCCATGGTAGCTACCACAGTTTTTCCCGATCCGACGTCTCCTTCCAAAAGCCGGTTCATTGGCCGGGGTTTTTCAATATCCTTTAATATCCGCCAGCTGGATTTTTTTTGAGCGTCAGTCAATTTAAAAGATAAAGATTTAACAAATCTCTGAACCAATTCCAAGTCAATGGGAATACTTGGAGCTTTTTTGGAAGCCATGATCATTCTTGCTTTTAAGGTAAAGAGTGAGATATCAAAAAGCCCTTCAAAAGAAAATCTTTCCTGGGCCTTTTTAGCCAAGTTTAGGGAATCTGGAAAATGAACCTGCCAGATTGCTTTTTGAATATCTAAGAGTTTGTGCTTTTTTATTATTTCTTTTGGCAGAGGATCTTTAATTTTGCTTTTTAAATGGATTAAAAGCGGCTTTAAGATAAATCTCAGCCATCTGGAAGAAAGCCCTTCGGTTTCAGGATAAACCGGAACTATTCTTCCCGTATGAGTTAAATCCTCCAGGCTTCCTAATTTTTCGTAAGAAGGATTATTAAGATAAGCATCTCTTTTCCCTAAGACCATTTTTCCGGTCAGGCAAATAGAATCTCCTTTCTTTAAGGTTTTAATTAAATAGGGCTGGTTATACCAGATTACTTTTATGGCTCCGGTTTTATCTCCGACAACAACATGGGTTAAAGACATTTTTTTTCTCCAGGTCCTCGTATTTTCAATTTCCAAGATTTTTCCTTGAATGCAGCAAGTTTCATTAAGCTTCACGTTGGAAACGGGAATTATATTCGAAAAATCCTCATAGCGATGAGGAAAGTGGAAAAAAAGGTCTTTTACCGTTTTAACGCCTAATCTCTTTAGCTTTCTTTGGTAGATAGGTCCGATCCGAGGAAGTTGGCCAATTGGAGTAGATAGATTCATGTGCGCCCGGCAGGAGTCGAACCTGCAACCTTCAGATCCGCAATCTGACGTTCTATCCATTGAACTACGGGCGCAATCTTTCTTAAAATTATCACAAAATTGAGCTCTTGCCAAATTTTTTAGCTACCTCTTTTTATTTTTCAAATATTCTGATAAGTTAAAAGAATATGATTATAGATACTCATGCCCATCTTAATTTCAATGTCTTTAAAGATGACGTCGATCAAGTTATCCGGCGTTCTTTAGACAAGGGGCTTTGGATTATAAACGTTGGCTCTCAATACAGCACTTCCAAAAGAGCAGTAGAGATTGCGGAAAATTACGACAAAGGGGTCTATGCTGCCATCGGCCTTCACCCAATTAATTTGGAAACAGATTTGGTTAAGATAAAAGTTGATCCGAAAGAAATCCAGTTTCAACCAAAGGAAAAAGATTTTGATTACAAAAAATACAAAGAACTGGCCCAATCTCCCAAAGTGGTAGCCATAGGAGAGATCGGCCTTGATTATTATTGGAAGCCAAAAACCAAAGCAAGGTTGAATCTTTTTAAAGAAAAACAAAAAGAGCTTTTATTAAAGCAATTGGAAATGGCTCGGGAATTAAATTTACCAGTTATTTTTCATTCTCGAATGGCCCACAAAGACCTCGCTGAGGTTTTAAAATCACAAACCCAAAATGAGGGAGTGATGCACAGCTTTGTCGGAACCCCAGAGCAACTTCAGGAATATTTAAAAATGGGATTTTATATTGGATTTAACGGAATAATTTTTAAAACTATCCAAGGAATTGATTTTAAAGAAAACATTAAAAACGCTCCTTTAGAGAAAATTTTAATTGAAACAGATTGTCCTTATTTAACGCCTCCCCAGATGGAAGGCAGAAACGAGCCTTTATACGTTAAATACGTTGCCCAAAGAATAGCTGAAATTAAAAGCATAAGTTATGAAAAAGTGATAGAAGCAACAAGCCAAAACGCAAAGGATTTATTTGGGATATAAATAACCTATAGATTCAGTTGCACATTATTACAATAAATAAGGAGAGAAAGTCAAGTTTACAAATAGAGAGTATGGAGATAAAATAAAAACATGAGTTATAACCCAGCTAAAATAGAAAAGAAGTGGCAGAAAGCCTGGGAGAAAACTGGAATTTATCTGGCTCCAGACAAGGTTAAGGGGAAAAAGAACTTTTATCATTTAGTCATGCTTCCTTACACTTCCGGAGACCTGCACATCGGCCATTGGTATAATTTTGCCCCAGCTGATGTCTACGCCCGATTTAAAAGAATGCAGGGTTTTAATGTCATGTCTCCCATTGGCTTTGACGCCTTTGGATTGCCAGCTGAAAACGCCGCCATAAAGAATCGAATCCACCCTAAGACCTGGACTTATAAAAATATTAAGAAAATGAAAAAACAGCTTCGACTTATTGGAGCTGTTTATGATTGGTCCAGAGAGATTATTACTTCAGAACCCAATTACTACAAATGGACCCAGTGGATGTTTCTCCAGTTATATAAAAAAGGATTGGCTTACAGGGCTAAGGTTCCCGCTAACTGGTGTCCCTCTTGCAAGACAGTTTTAGCCAACGAACAAGTTGTTGAGGGAAAATGCGAGAGATGTGAGTCCGAAGTTTTCCAAAAAGAAATTGAACAATGGCTTTTTAAGATTACAGAGTCAGCCGAAGATCTATTAGAAAACCTGGAAGAACTTGATTGGCCAGAAAACACAAAAACGATGCAGAGAAACTGGATTGGCAAATCCCTGGGCTGGGAAGTTAAGTTTAAGGCAAAGGGTTTGAATTTCAGTTCAGAAATACCAGTTTTTACCACTAGGACTGACACTCTTTTTGGGGCAACTTATTTAGTTTTAGCCCCAGAGCACAAATTTATTGCTGATAATTTATCATTCATTACCAATCAGAGAACCTTAAAGAAATATATCGAGGAGTCAAAAAAGAAAACTGAGAGAGAAAGAATAAGCGAGGTAAAAGAAAAAACAGGGATAGAAGTGAGAGGGATAAAAGCTATAAATCCGGTAAATAACAGAGAAATCCCAATTTTTGTTGCAGATTACGTTTTAATGAATTATGGGACAGGGGCCATAATGTCAGTTCCCGCCCACGACCAGCGGGATTATGATTTTGCCAAAAAGTATAATTTACCAATAATCAAGGTGGTTAAGCCAAAGAACGGTTCAGGCGTGTCTGACAAAGCTTACGAAGGAGAAGGGGTTTTAATGAATTCAGGCCGATTTATTGGAATGAAATCCAGTGAAGCTAAAGAAAGAATAGGTGAATGGCTGTCTCAAAAAGGACTGGATAAAAAGAAGGTTTATTATAAGCTGCGGGATTGGACCATTTCCCGCCAAAGATATTGGGGAGCTCCAATACCAATGGTTTTTTGCCAAAAGTGCGGCTGGCAGCCAGTGAAAGAAAGAGATTTGCCGGTTTTACTGCCAAAGATTAAAGATTTTCGGCCAACGACTGATGGCAAGTCGCCCTTGGCTAAGTCAAAAAAGTTTCTTGAAACTTTCTGCCCAAAATGTAACGGGCCAGCCAAAAGAGAAACCGATACCATGGATACTTTTGTTTGTTCTTCTTGGTATTATTTGCGCTATACTGACTCCAGTAATGAAAAGATTTTTGCTTCAAAGCAGAAAATAAAAACCTGGCTGCCAGTCAACATGTATATTGGCGGGTCAGAGCACATAGTCTTGCATCTTTTATATTCCCGGTTTTTTACCCGCGCCTTGAAAGATTTTGGATACTTAAGTTTCAAAGAACCATTTTTAACTTTAAGGCACCAAGGAATTATTTTAGGGTCAGACGGACAAAAAATGTCAAAGTCAAAAGGCAATATCATAGATCCCGATATCCAGGTTAGAAAATACGGTTCTGACGTCATAAGAATGTATCTTTGTTTTATGGGACCATATAACCAAGGAGGACCCTGGAACATTAAAGGGATTGGAGGAGTGGTAAGGTTTTTAAAAAGAGTATCTGGCCAGAAATCTAAAATTAGAAGCGATGAATCAGCTAGCTCAAATTCAAAAGAGAACCCAGCTTTCAAGAAGTTAATTCACCAGACTATTAAAAAGGTTAAAGAAGACATAGAAGGCTTTAGGTTTAATACGGCAATTTCCAGCTTAATGATATTAATTAACGCAATAGATAAAGAGAAAGAAATATCAGTAATTAATTATAAGATATTACTTAGATTATTATCTCCTTTTGCCCCTCATCTTACAGAGCAGCTCTGGCAGGAAATTAAGCCAGATAAGTTGAAATTAAAGGAATTTAAACCAAAGGACTCAATTCATAACCAACCCTGGCCGGAATATAATCCAAAATTGATTACTAAAAAGCAGATTTACTTAATAATCCAGATTAATGGCAGAGTTCGTGATAAGATAGAGGTTAAAGTTCCTCTAAACCGGAAAATAGCAGAAGAGCTTGCTTTTTCCAGTCAAAAAGTTGGAAAATGGATAAAAGGAAAAAAGGTTAAAAGAGTGATTTTTGTGCCAGGGAAATTGATAAATATTGTAATATAAAAATTAAAGAAACAGTTGACAATACTTGGAATTTAGCTAAAAGTGTTACTGTAGAGTAATTTTATGAAAAAAATAAAAAAAATAGTATGTATTGGCGGGGGCACGGGTACTTTTACTATCTTGTCTAGTTTAAAAAAGCACCCTTTCCATTTATCTGCAATAGTTACCATGGCAGACGACGGAGGATCTTCCGGCGTTTTAAGAGATGAGTTAGGGGTTCTGCCTCCGGGAGACGTCAGGCAGTGCTTAATAGCCCTTTCTCAGGAAGATTTGCTGCTGAGAAATTTATTTGCTTATAGGTTTGGCTTTGGACCTTTCTTGGGTCATAATTTCGGCAATATTTTTATGGCCGCCTTGGAAAAATTAACTGGCAGTTTTGATAAGGCCGTAGAAAAAGCCGGCCGGGTATTAGATATTAAAGGAGAGGTCATTCCCGTAACATTGGATAAAGTGAGATTGGCTGCCATATTAGAGTCTGGCAAAGAAATAAAAGGAGAAAAGAATATCACTAAGTCCCGCCTTTTATCAAAACACAAAATCAGAAAGTTGTTTTTAAATCCCAATGCTATAGCTAACCCAAAAGCGGTAAAGGCCATCCAGAAAGCTGACGTAATAATCATTGGGCCGGGTGACCTTTACTCAAGCATTGTACCCAATCTTTTGGTTAATGGCATTCCTCAAGCTATCAAAAAATCCAAAGCAACTAAAATTTACAATTCCAACCTCATGACAAAACACGGCCATACGAACAGATTTAAAGTAAGGGACTTTTCAAATGTTATTGAGCAGTATTTGGGAGAAGGAGTCTTAGACTACGTTACTTTTAATACTAAAAAACCCTCGTCAACTTTTCTTAATAGGTATGCCCAGGAAGGAGAATTTGTCGAACCAGAACTGGATTTGTTAAAAGATAAGCGTTTTATTGGAGCCAGCCTGGTTAGCGATAAAGTTAACAAACAAGATCCTTCAGACGTGCTTTTGCAAAGAACCCTTATTCGTCACGATTCCAATAAATTAACCGAACTTATCATAAAGCTATGCAAGCTGTAATTTTAGCTGCCGGTCGATCTTCCCGATTTTGGCCTTTAAACAAAAAGCACAAAAGCTTGATTAGTATTCTTGGCCGGCCTTTAATTTTTTATACCATCGAAAGCTTAAGAAAATCTGGAGTCAAGGATATCATAATTGTTCAGGGTCCTAAAAAAGACATTCAAGCCGCTCTAAAAGAATTTAACCTTAAAGTTCGCTATGTTACTCAAAATAAACCATTAGGAACCGGAGACGCCCTTTGGCGAGCCAGAAACTTTATTCGAGACCCTTTTGTTTTAATCGGCGCTCATAAAATTGATGGAGAAAATTATTTAGGTCGTTTATTAGAAAAGTTTAAAAAGAATAAAGGAAAAATAGTTTTTTTGGCATCAAAGACAGATAGACCCTGGGAATTCGGCATCCTTGATTTCAAAGAATCAGGTAAAATCTTAAGAGTGGTTGAAAATCCAAAAAAAGGAAGAGAGCCTTCTAAGATCAAGACCAATGAAGTTTACTTAATTCCTCCGAATTTTTTAAATTATTGTAAAAAAGTTCCTCTAACAGAAGATAGTTTAATAAAAGCTTTTAACCTTTTTATTAAAAAAGAGGGAGCAAAAGCAGTCGTCTTAAAAGAAGAAACAATTTCCTTGAAATATCCTTGGGAAACCCTAAAAGCACTCAATTTTCTTTTAAAGAGCAAACATCTAAAAAGGAAGATTTTATCAAAGAGTTTGGGCAAAAATGTAATCTTGGAAGGCAAGGTTTATATTGGAAAGAATGTTCAAATTAGAGAAAATACAGTGATTAAGGGACCTTGCTATATTGGAGACAATTGCCAAATTGGTTCCAATAATCTGGTGAGGGGTTCGGTCAACCTGGAAAAGGGCGTTGTTACCGGTTCCTTTGCAGAAATTAAAAACTCTCTTTTTCAAGAAAATAGTCATATTCATTCCGGTTACTTTGGTAATTTAATATTAGGAAGGAATTGTCGGTTTGGTGCAGGCTTTATCTCGGCAAACCGCCGGCTTGATAGAGAAGAAATAAAGTCGATGGTAAAAGGAAAAAAGATAGGAACAGGTCTCACTTATTTTGGGGGAGTCATAGGCGACAATTCTTATTTCGGGATCCGGGTTAGTTTGATGCCCGGAGTTTTAGTGGGATCTGGCTGTAAAATTGGGCCTAATTCCCTGATTTTAGAAAATATTCCAGACAAGACAACCTTTTACAATAAATTTTATAAGGGTTAGCGTAGAATGTATAGTCATAGACTTAATTAATTCCATTAAGGATTAAAGCCCTTTTTTGTTTTGGAATACAATGTTAAAATTAAGAAATGGAAAACCAAATTTATCTTTCAGTTGTTATCCCAGCTTACAACGAAGAAAATCGCTTGCCTAAAACTTTAGAAGAGATTGATAAGTATTTAAGAAAGCAATCTTATACTTACGAAATTATTGTTATCAGCGACGGTTCCAAAGACAGAACCGCTGACGTAGTTAGGGGTTTAATGCCCAAAATTCAAAACCTCAAATTAATTAATAACAAAGATAATCATGGCAAGGGTTATGTGGTCAGGCAGGGGCTATTGGAAGCTAAAGGAAAATATAGATTGTTTACTGATGCTGATAATTCAACTTCAGTTGACCAGGTGGAGAAAATGTGGCCCTGGCTTGAGAAAGAATTTGATATTGTTATCGGTTCTCGCGATTTGCCAGAATCCGTTTTAGCTGTTTCTCAGCCCTGGTTAAGAAAAATTATTTTAGGAGGAGGATTTAAATTATTTAGAAAATTCATTATTGGCCTTTGGGAAATTAGCGATACCCAATGTGGTTTTAAATGTTTTACTAATAAATCAGCAGAATATATTTTACCTAAATGCAAGATAGACCGTTTTGCTTTTGACCCCGAGATTTTAGTTGTCGGGAAGTTATCGGGTTACAAAATAAAAGAGATTCCCGTAACCTGGATTAATGATTTAGAAAGCAAGGTAAAATTTAAGTCGATAATAAAAATGGCTTTTGATTTAATTAAGATAAGGTTAAATTTAATTAAAGGTATTTATGGCAAAAAAGAATAAAGACAAATCAAAGGTCTGTCTTCCGGGAGTTTGTCCGTCTGAGCTTCGTTTTGATCTTGTTTCAAAAGATTGGGTTGTTATTGCTACCGGTCGCGCCAAAAGACCAGAAACTTTTAAGAGGGAAAAAAGAGCTAAAAAAGAGGTTTCTCAGCGCGTTTGTCCTTTTGATAAGATTGATACTCAGGAAGAGCCTACCTTGATTTTTTCTCAGGGTAAAAAGGTGTTTTTTAAAATCGGAAATAAAATTCCCAAAAATTGGACCACTGTTTCTATTCCGAATAAATACCCCGCTTTTATTCCATATCTTAAATTGGATAGAAAGTCGAAAGACAGTCTTTTCCAAACAATGAATGCCGTAGGCTTTCACGAGGTGGTTGTCACTAAAGACCACAAAAAACAAATAGCCCAACTTCAAATTTCTCAAGTTAAAGAAGTAATTGATGTTTATCATGGAAGATTTAAAGAAATGATTGAGGAGAAATTTGTTAATTATGTTTCTATTTTCCACAATCACGGAACTGAAGCCGGAGCTTCCATAGCTCACCCGCATTCTCAGATTATTACCACTCCTCTGATTGATTCTGATTTAAGAAAAGCTCTGGTTAATTCCAAAAATTATTATAAAAAACATCGAAAATGCATTTACTGTGTAATGAGTGATTGGGAAAGAAAGAATAAAGAAAGAGTTGTCTTTGAGAATAAAGGATTTCTCGTTATCTGTCCTTTTGCTTCCAAGGCCGCCTTTGAAATGATTATTTCTCCAAAAAAACATCTTCCTTATTTTGAAAAGATTAGCGAAAAAGAGAAATTACAATTAGCTCAAGCTCTTCGGGTAGCTTTAAATAAGCTTTATAAAGGTTTGGGGGATCCAGCTTATAATTTCTATTTGCATACAGCTCCCTGTGACGGGGAAAATTACGACCATTACCATTGGCATTGGACTATTTTGCCTAAAACAGCTACCTGGGCCGGTTTTGAGCTGGGAACAGGAATTGAAATTTCTACCATTGAACCCGAGAAAGCCGCTGAATATTTAAGAAAACAATAAAAATGCTTCTTGAACTTAAAACTTTTTTAATTGCCATGACTCCTTTTGGCGAGCTTCGGGCCTCAATTCCCATTGCTTTGGGTGTTTACGGGCTTCCTCTCTGGTCAGCTTTTATTTTCTCTGTTTTGGGAAATATTGTCCCGGCTCTTTTTTGGCTTTGGTCTTTAGGAAAAATTTCTCGATATTTGAGCCATAAGTTCTATTTTTTTAACCGCTTTTTTACCTGGCTTTTTGAGCGGACAAGAAATAATCATAATTCAAAATTCGCCAAGTGGAAAGAATTTACTTTAGTTCTATTAGTAGCCATACCTTTTCCACTTACTGGCGTTTGGACGGGATCTTTAGCCTCATTTGTTTTTAGCATACCTTTCAAAAAAGCTTTTCCCTTAATATTTCTTGGAGTGATAATAGCTGGAGTAATAGTTACTTTTGTCACCCTTGGAGTATTAAAAATTATTTAATCAATGAAAAAGGGATTCACCTTAATTGAACTTTTAGTGGTTATTTCTGTAATTGGCCTTATTGCTAGCCTGGTTTTAGTATCAATGGGAGGGGCAAGGGCTAAAACAAGAGATGCTAGACGATTACAAGATTTAAAGCAGCTTCGTCTGGCTTTAGAATTTTATTATGACAGATATGAAAGTTATCCTAGTGACGGGACTCCTGGCTGTGATTTGATCCTCCTTAATGGTCAGAGCGATCTTCTTACTGTGGAATTAAGAAACGAGAGCATTGTTACAGGAGGAATAACTGACCCTGAGATTGCTTCCGGCTGTTTTTATTATTATGGTACTCCCAGTTGGTGGTGGAGTTGTTCAAGGGATTACCAGATAGAGGTGCGCTTTGAAACCCAAGAAGGAGCATCTAGAGCAGATGAAGCCGGAGGCGAGTGCTGGGATTACAGCGGCGATTATAATTGGGGTTCTGGCGATTGCGCTGGATATAATTGTTCCTTTTCTCCTTAAATTAAATAATAAGTTAACAAAAATTTTTTAACTTAACAGCTATCTTATTTAAATACCATGAATACTAGAGCATTAAAATTAGGTGGAAAAAGGAAACCAATAGTTGTTGCTAATTGGAAAATGAACCCACAGAGCTTAAGAGAAGCCAAAGCTCTTTTTAATAGGGTTAAAAAAACAAATGCCATTATTTGTCCACCTTCTGTCTATTTATCAGAATTAAAAGCTAAGGGAGCCCAAGACTGCTTTTTAAAAAAGAGAGGGGCTTTTACTGGTGAAATTTCACCTCTCATGCTGAAAAACTTAGGAGTAAAGTACGTCATTATCGGTCATTCAGAAAGAAGAAAATATCAAAAAGAAACAAAAGCGCTGATTAACAGAAAACTAAAAGCAGCCCTAAAAGTCGGATTGAAGCCTATTTTATGTATTGATAAAATCTCTCAGATTCCAAAAGACATTAAAAATCTTATCATAGCTTACGAACCCCTTTCCGCTATCGGCAACGGGAAGCCCTTAAGCATAGAGAAAGCTAAAAAAATGAGATATTTAATTAAAAAGAAAACTAAAAATCTGCCCCTTCTTTACGGAGGGAGCGTTACCTTTAAAAATGCAGGAGACTATATTAAAAAAGCAGGCTTTCAGGGTCTTTTAGTGGGAGGTGCTTCTTTGAAGCCAAACGAGTTTGTAAAAATAATTGAGGCGGTAAGGGGTTGATTTTTATTTTCTGATTTGTTATATTCTGTAATATGGAAGATATTTTTCAAGGAAATTTTTACAACCCCAACAAAGGAAACCTTTCCATTAAAGGGGTGATCAAGGAGATTTTTGCCTATATGTCAGAAAAACCAGAGAAATTCTATGATATTGTAGTTGGCTGCGATTCTTCTTCGGGAGAAGAACCCAATTTCCCAATTGTCATAGTGGTTTTAAGAAAAGGCCTTGGCGGGAGATTTTTTATAAAAAATGTAAAGTATCCAGCTCTAAATAACAAGAAATTTTATAACTGGAAGCAAAGAATTTTAGAAGAAGTTTTTCTTTCTTGCCAGCTTGCCCTATTTTTAAGAGAAAATATTAAAGAGACCTTAAAAAGCTTTTCAGTGATTCCTAATTATCAATTTAAGTATATTCATGCTGATGTCGGTGAAAACGGGCAAACTCGAGATATGATAAAAGAAGTAGTGGGATTGATTCGGGGAACTGGCTTTGAACCGAAAATTAAACCAGAATCTTACGTGGCTTCAACAGTGGCTGATCGCTTTTCTTAATCTCTTATTCGTACTAGATCAATAATATAGGTTTGGTCACCAATAGTGGCTTTTTTAAATGAAAAGATTAAAGAAATCAAAAGTTTTAGTAGCGATGTCTGGAGGAGTAGACAGTTCCGTGGCCGCCGCTTTGTTAAAAAAGGCGGGTTTTGAGGTTGCCGGAGCTTTTTTAAAATGCTGGCAGGCAGATAAAGAAAATTATTGCAGTACCGATGAAGATCAGCGTATTGCCAGACTGGTGGCAAATAAGATTGGAATCCCTTTTTATACCTTTGACTTTACTCGAGAGTATAAAGAAAAAGTTATTGATTACTTTATTAAAGAATATGCCAGGGGTAAGACTCCAAACCCAGATATTATCTGCAACCAGGAAATTAAGTTCGGTATCCTTTTAAAAAAAGCTACGGCTTTGGGTTTTCATTTTTTAGCTACAGGGCATTATGCCAGAGTTGAGGCAGTAAAAGACAGGATAAAATTATTGAAAGGCAGAGACAAAAACAAAGATCAATCATATTTTCTCTACGCTCTAAAGCCAAAAGTATTAAAAAAGATAATGTTTCCCGTTGGGGGATGCAAAAAAGACGAAGTAAGGAAAATGGCAAAGGTTTTTAATCTTCCTAACGCTGACAAAAAAGACAGCCAGGGCATTTGCTTTGTGGGAAAAGTTAAACTGATTGATTTCCTAAAAGAATACCTTCCTCCAAAAAAGGGCAAGATTTTATTGAAAGACGGAAAAGTAATCGGGGAGCATCAAGGATTTTATTATTACACTATTGGACAGAGAAAGGGTTTGCATTTAAGCTCCGGCCCCTACTTTGTCTTAAAGATTAACCCTAAAAACAATACTCTTATTGTCAGCAGAGATGAAAAGGATTTGTATAAAAAAGAATTAAAAGCAAAAAGAATTAATTGGCTCAATAAACCCAAGCTCCCTATTAAGGTGACGGCCAAAATTCGCTATCGCCACAAAGGAGCTAAAGCCAAGCTTTATTCTGGCGGCAGGTTGGTTTTTGAAAAGCCGCAAATGGCCATAGCTCCCGGACAGTCAGTAGTCTTTTACAAAGGAGAGGAACTTTTAGGAGGGGGAATAATAGAATTGGTGGCAACCTCAGCGTAGACTAAAAAACAAAGACAGGATAAAATGAATTAAATATGAAAACAAGGGAATTGCGTCAGAAGTTTTTAGATTTTTTTGAAAAAAAAGGGCATAAAATAGTGCCCTCGTCTTCTCTTATACCCAAAGATCCCAGCGTTCTTTTAACTAGCGCGGGAATGCAGCAATTTAAAGAATATTTTTTAGGAGAGCCCAGTCCTTATGGCAAGAAAGTTGCTAGCTCCCAAAAATGCTTTAGAACTTCAGACATTGAAGAGGTGGGTGATGTCAGCCATCTCACTTTTTTGGAAATGCTAGGGAATTTTAGCTTTGGCAATTATTTTAAAGAAGAAGCGATTAAACTAGCCTACGAATTTCTTTTTAAAAAATTAAAACTGCCTCTTAAGGAAGCTCGTTTTACTGTTTTTGGAGGCGATAAAGAAGTACCGCTAGATGAAGAGTCTATTCTTATCTGGAAAAAGCTGGGAATTCCCGAAGAGAAAATAAAGAAATGCGGCAGAGAGGATAATTTCTGGGGTCCCACCGGAGTGGAAGGACCTTGTGGCCCGACCACTGAAATTCATTTTGGGGGAGTTGAGGTTTGGAATATTGTTTTTAATGAGTATTATTGCGATTCCAAGAAAAAATTAAAACCCTTAAAGCAAAAGGGAGTGGATACGGGAATGGGGTTAGAGCGTCTAGCTATGGTTTCTCAAGAAAAAACTAGCGTTTTTGAAATTGATTTATTTGAACCAATTATTAAAGAAATAGAGAAAAGTTCAGCTAAAATCTATGACAAGAATTCTAAAGACTATAGGATTATTGCCGATCATATCAGAGGAGCTGTCTTTTTAATTTCAGAAGGAATATTTCCTTCTAATGTTGAGCGGGGCTATGTTTTAAGAAAAATTTTGAGGAGAACTATCCGTTCTAGAAGATTACTTGAATTACAAACTAACTTTCTATTTTCTTTGGCTGGAAAAGTAATCGAAACTTATAAAGACATTTATCCCGAACTTTCTAGTAGGCAGGCAGATATTTTAACTGTTATTCAAAAAGAAGAAGAAAAATTCCGGAGAGCCATAGAACAAGGTATTAAGGAATGGAAAATATTATCGAAAATATTATCAAAGGCAGGGAGAGGATATATTACCGGAAAAGAAGCTTTTTCTCTTTATGAGACCCATTCTATTTCATTGGAGTCTATTGAAGAGTTAGCTAAAGAATCTGGAATAAAAATCAAAGACAAAGAAGGTTTTAAAAAAGCTTTTAAAAAGCACCAGGAAGTTTCTCGGGCCGGAGCTGAAAAAAAGTTTGGCGGATTGGGCAAAGGAGCAACATTGAAAGCTGTTAAGCTTCATACAGCTACCCATCTTTTACATCAGGCTTTAAGAGAAGTTTTGGGAGATGATGTAAAACAGATGGGATCTGATATTAATCCTCAAAGACTGCGGTTTGATTTTTCTCATCATCAAAAAATGACCGAAGCTGAAATTAAAAAGGTTGAAGATTCAGTTAACGAAAAAATTAAAAAAGATTTAGCAGTCAAAAAAGAAGAGATGCCATACGAGAAGGCCTTAAAATCCAAAGCCCTGGCGTTTTTTAAAGAAAAGTATCCAGAAAAGGTTACGGTTTATTCAATCGGGGGGTTTTCTAAAGAGATTTGCGCCGGACCCCATGTTAAGAAAACTTCAGAGCTCGGCCGGTTTAAGATTATAAAAGAGGAGTCTTCGGGAGCTGGAGTAAGAAGAATAAGAGCAATTTTAGAATAATTATATTTTAAGTTTCTTGTCAGTAATGATAGAATAGAACAAAAGAAGATGGTAAAATTTTCTTTCTTTAAAACGGCAGAAAAGGAAAAGTTTTTAGTTTTGGATATTGGAACTGAGGCGGTAAAGGATTTGGTTTTTAAAAAAGAGGGCGGAAAAATCGTTGTTCTTGAAGAATCTTCAGAATATTTCGATGAATTTTCTCTCTGGGATAGCCGGAATTTTAAAGAAGACGTTATAAAGAAAGCCATTCTTAAAACTCTTCAAAATCTTACCTTAAAAGATTTACCTCTTATTCTTAGTCTCCCAGCCAACGTTTTTAAAAGCAGAATTTCTTTTCAAAGTTTTTCTCGCAAAAATCAAAAAGATGTTATTGTTGAGAAAGAGGAACGGTTAATCCAAGAAGACGTTATAAAGGAAGCGAGAAAAAGAATTAGAGACATTTTTTATTTAGAAACAGGAATTTTATCAAAAGACCTGGAATTTCTCGAACTGAAAATATTAGAGACCAAGATTGACGGTTATGAAGTCCCTGGTCTTAAAGGTTATGGGGGCCAAACCTTGGAGTTTAGGATTTTAGCTAACTTTATATTAAAATCTCATCTTGAGACTTTTAATAAAATCATCAGCTCCCTTAATTTAAAAGTCTTTAAAATCGTCCATCCATCTCAGGCTTTAACCGGTCTTTTTCAAACACCAAACGCTATTTTTTTTGATATCGGAGGAGAGGTAACCCAATTCTTTATCGTAAAAAATGGTAAGCTGGAAGTGATAGATAATTTTAAGGTTGGGGGCCAAGATTTCAGCCAGGAATTTTCCGAAAGGTTGGGATTAGATCAGGTTAGGGCTCGAAAATTGAAAAAAGATTATTCCCAAGGACTTTTATCAGAAGAAGTTAGACAGAGAATTAAAGAAATCCTTTCATCGGCTGCCCAAAACTGGTTAAAAGAATTAAAATTAAAGGTGACCGCTAAAAAGATTTTATTTCCTTTTGATATTTTTCTTTTTGGAGGAGGAAGCTTAATTCCTGAAATTCAAGAAGTTTTAGAGCAAAGCTTTTCAGAATCACATCAAATAAGATATCTTTATCCAAAAGACTTAAAAGGCATTAAGGTCTCCTTAAAAATATTAACGAGTCCAAAAGACGTCCCTATTTTATTACTTTGCTATCTTTAAGAAATTATGAAGAAAAAAAAGATTTTCGATATTATACCGCCAACTGAAAGAGGAGTTGAAATTTCCCCAATAAAACTCAAGAGGGAAAAACATCTAAAACCCCTTTCATCCTCTAAAGAGAAAAAGAAAAAAGAAGTAAAATTAAAGACTATTTCTCCCGGTTTTGATTTGAAGAAAAAATGGTGGTTGGGTTTTTTGGCAATCCCTTTGATAATTATAGTTTTTGCCTATTTTTTCATTGAATCTCGAGCAAAAGTAGAAATTTGGCCAAAAACCAAGATGGAGAATTTTAAAGCAGAAATAAGAGTAGATACCTCAATTAAAAAAATTAATCTAGCTGACAGTATTTTGCCCGGAGAAATTATTGAGGTTGAAAGTTTTATATCCCAAGAATTTGTTTCTTCAGGTAAATCTACTCAAGAAGGAATGGCCCAGGGAACAATCCAGATTTATAATGCTTATTCTACCAGCCCCCAGTCCTTAATAGCTAAAACACGGTTTGTTTCAGCTGATGGAAAATTATTCCGCATTCCCAATAGAATAGTTATTCCCGGAGCTCATTACGAAAAAGGAAATTTAGTTCCCGGAACCATAGATGCTACAGTGGAGGCATCTGAAACCGGAGAGGAATATAATATTGGCCCCACTACTTTTTCTATTCCCGGGTTTGCCGGTACTGCCCTATACACTAGTTTCTATGGAAAATCCTTTTCTGCTATGGAGGGCGGCTTCAAAAGAGAAGTTTCTCAGATAACGAAAGAAGATTTAGACAATGCCCAGGAGATTTTAACTGAAAGAGCTTTGGAAGAAAGTAGGTTTTCTTTGGAGGAAAAATTAACCCCAGACCAGGTTTTCTTGGAAAGCTTGGTAACAAAGGAAATTGTTGAAACTTCTCCTTTAGCTACGGCTGGTCAGGATTTAGAATCTTTTGTCTTTCAAGTCAGGGGAAAGTCAGAGGTTTTGACTTTTAAAAAATCAGATTTAGAAAGTTTTGTTAAAGATTATATCTTGACTAAAATTCCCACAGGGAATAAATTAGAAGAAGAAAGTTTGGCTATAGAGTACTCTTTAAAAGAGGCTAATTTAAGCAAAGGAGAGGTTGTTCTTGAGCTTGATATTCAGGCAAAAACTTATTCTCTTCCAGATAAAGAGCTTTTAAAAAAAAATATATTAGGTAAAAATTATTCCATAGTTTCCAAAGAGATTTTAGCTAAGTATCCGGAGATTTCAAAAGTTCAGGTAAGGCTTTCGCCTTTTTGGATAAAAAATATACCTCAGAACGAGGAAAGAGTTGAGGTTGATATTGTTATTGACTAATTTTCAATATTTTTGTATCATAACTAATTATTAATGGAAAATTCCAATAAGAACAAAAAAGTTATCAAAATAAGCGGATTAGTCTTAGAAGCTCTGCCGAGTACTAATTTCAAAGTTAAGCTGGATGACGGCAAGGAGATTTTAGCTCACCTTGCTGGAAAATTAAGAATGTATCGCATAAAAGTTTTACCCGGAGACCGTGTAACAGTTGAAATGAGCCCTTATGATGAAAATAGAGGAAGAATTGTTTATAGAGGTAAGTAAATATGAAAGTAAGACCTTCAGTAAAAAAAATGTGCAAAGAGTGTAAAATAGTCCGCCGCAAAAGGCGGGTTTATGTAATTTGCAAAAATCCTAAACATAAGCAGCGTCAAGGAAAATAAATGCCACGAATTGCTGGGGTTAATATCCCCGACCAAAAACAAATAGAAATTTCCCTGACCTATATTTACGGAATAGGTCGTTCTTTAAGTTTGAAAATTTTAGACAGGGCCCAAATTAAGCCCAGTACCAAAGCTTCAGAACTTAGTGCCAAAGAACTTAATGACCTTAAAGAGATTATTGAAAAAAATTACAAAATTGAAGGCACTCTCCGTCGGGAAAAAATGATGTCAATAAAGCGATTAAAAGACATTGGTTCCTGGCGAGGGGGAAGGCACATTAAAGGTTTGCCAGTAAGGGGTCAAAGAACAAAGACCAACACGAGGACAGTTCGAGGCAATGTTAGAAAAACAGTAGGATCTGGAAGAAAACCGCCTACTGAAACAACATAAAACTATGGGCAAGAAACGTATCATCCAAAAAACTGAAAAGGAATTAATTGAAGAACGAGATAAAATCGAGGCGAAGATAAATAAAGAAAAAGAAACAGATGTATCCCTCAAAGGAAAAATCAAAGAGGGAAGAATTTATATTTCCGCCTCTTATAACAATACTATTATGAGCTTGACGGATTTAAAGGGAAACGTTCTCTCTTGGGCTTCGGCTGGCAGTATTGGTTTTTCTGGTGCGAAAAAGGCAACTCCTTTTGCCGCTTCCAAGGTTGCTGAAACTATTTCCCAGGTTGCCAATAAAATAGGGATCAAAAGAGTAGAAGTGCTGGTAAAGGGAATAGGATCTGGTCGAGAATCAGCTATTCGCTCTTTGGCAGCTCGCGGACTAGATATTATTTCAATAAAAGACGTCACCCCCATTCCTCATAATGGAGGCCGGTCTCCAAAAGTAAGAAGGGTATAATTTTAATATGCAAGACTCAAAGTGTAAAATTTGTCGTAGAGCGGGAATAAAGCTATTCTTAAAAGGAGAAAAATGTTTTTCGCCAAAATGTCCCTTGATAATGAAGCCATACAACCCCGGTAAGAAAGGAAGACGAAGACCAAGGCCTCTTTCTGAATACGGGAAAGAGCTGAGAGAAAAACAAAAACTGAAAAGCTGGTATAATTTAGGCGAGCGCCAATTTAAAAAATATGTTAAAGAAATTCTAGACAGAAGAGGAGGAGTAGAGGATGCTGCCGCCCTTTTGGTTCAAAAACTGGAAACCCGATTAGATAACATTGTTTATAGATTGGGTTTTGCCAATTCTCGTTCCTCGGCTCGGCAATTAGTTTCCCATGGGCATCTTTATGTAAACAATAAACCGATTGATATCCCTTCTTATCAATTAAAGAAAGGGGACAAAGTAAGCATTCGTTCTCATTCCCAGAAAAAGATGGTTTTTCAGAATTTATCAACTATTTTAAAGAAACATAAACCCCCTTTATGGCTGGAAGTTGATAACGAAAAATTAGAAGGAAAAGTTACGGGTTTGCCAACTCTAGAGGAGGCGGCCCCACCAGCAGAAATATCATCCATATTTGAGTTTTATTCAAGATAATTAACTAATTATTATTAAACAAAATATTTATGATTCCTTTACCCATTAAACCTAAAATACTTGAGAAAAAAGGAAATTTCGCCCGATTTGAGGTAGAAGGCCTTTATCCTGGCCACGGCGTAACTATTGGAAACAGCCTCAGGCGGGTTTTGCTCTCTTCTTTGCAGGGAGCAGCGGTTACCCAGGTAAAAATTAAAGGCGTGAGCCATGAGTTTTCAACAATTTCGGATGTTTTTGAAGATGTTATCACTATTTTACTAAATTTAAAACAACTGCGTTTTAAGCTTCATACAAACGAGCCGCAAAAGGTGACTTTAAAGGTAAAGGGTGAAAAGAAAGTTAAGGGGTCTAATTTTGGATTATCATTTCAAGCTGAGTTGATGAATAAGGATGCCCATATAGCAACATTGACATCAAAATCAGCAGATCTCGAGATGGAAATTCTAATTGAAAGAGGCTTTGGCTACGAACCTGTTGAAAGAAGGAAAAAGGATAAATTAGATGTTGGAGTTATTGCTCTTGATGCCATATTCACTCCCATTAGAAAGGTGAGTTACCGCGTTGAGAATATGCGGGTTGGCAAGAGAACTGATTTTGATAAGCTCTTTTTGGATTTGGAAACTGACGGAAGCTTGACGCCAGAAGAAGCTTTTTCCCAAGCTTCAGATATTTTAGTAAAACACTTTTCCATTTTTACTGAGATATTTAAAAAGCCTGCTATTTCCACGCAAGAAAGAAAGCCTTTAAAGAAAACTCCTGCTAAAGGAAAGCTAAAGAAAAAAGGGGCAAAAAAAGTTTCTGTTAAAAAACATGAAAAAAAGAAAAAAAGGAAGAAAATTTAGCAGAAAAAAGAATCAGCGTAAAGCCCTTTTCAAGGCACTTATCAGCGCTCTTGTTTTACATGAAAAGATCAAGACGACAGAAGCCAAAGCAAAGGAGATTCGTTCTATGATAGAGAAATTTATTACCCGGGCTAAAAAAGGAGATATTCATTCAAGAAGATTATTGGCTAGTTTTTTTTCGCCAAGAATAGTTAAAAAGTTAGTAGACGAGATTTCCCCAAAGTACAAAACCAGAAAAGGGGGATATACCAGGATTATAAAATTAGGGCCTCGAAGATCAGACGGGGCTAAAATTGTAATTATAGAATTAATCAAATGAAAAGAGGAACTCATACCATTGATGCCAAGGAAAAAGTTTTAGGAAGACTGGCAACTCAGATTGCTATTTTACTGCGGGGAAAACACAAACCCGATTTTGTTCTCAACAAAGAAATGGGGGATTTTGTTGTAATTAAAAATGTTGATAAAATAAAATTCACCGGCAGGAAATTAGAGCAAAAGAAATACTTTCGTCACTCAGGTTACTTGGGAAGCTTAAAAGAAACTCCATTAAAGAAACTTTTTGAAAAAGATCCAAAAGAAGTTTTAAAAAAGGCAGTAATGGGAATGTTGCCCAAGAATAAGTTGAGGGCGAGACAGATAAAAAATCTAAAGTTTGAATAATCAATAGTTATGCCAGAGACTAAAAAAACAACTAAAAAACCAGCCATCAAAAAGAAAGTCAAGAAAGCAGCTAAAAAAGAGGCAAAAAAAGAAAAGACACCTGTTGTTAAGGCTTCCCGGTATTTTCAGGCTGTTGGCCGGAGAAAGACCTCAGTGGCCAGAATCCGTCTCTTTACCAAGGGAGAAAGAGAGTTTTTAATTAACAAGAAACCATACAAAACATATTTCCCGACTCATGAACTTCAAGAAATTGTCACTTCAGCTTTTATAAAAATGAATTGTTTTGATAAATTTAAGATCGTAGTTTTAGTGAAAGGAGGAGGAATTCATTCTCAAGCCCAAGCAGTTCGTCATGCCGTATCCCGTGCTTTAGTGGAATTTAATCCTGACTTTCGAAAAAAATTAAGAAAAGCGGGATATCTGACTCGCGATCCCAGAATGCGAGAGAGAAAGAAATTCGGCTTAAAGAGAGCTCGGAAAGCTCCTCAATGGGCAAAGAGATAACTTTTATTGTCTGAAAAATAGTCATATTTGACTATTTTTTTGTATAAGGATAAGATAGTTAAATATATTATGTTAAAAGAACGCATTGATAAATTTTATTTAGACCAGCAGAAAGACAAAGATCAAACTCATTTTTATATCACCGATGTTGGAAAATGTCCTCGGGCAGTCTTTTTTAAATTTAAGAAAGTTCCTAGAGAAAAGATGGATGCCAGGATTTTAAGGATCTTTGAAAAAGGAGAACATATTCATAGAAACATTTTCAATATTCTCTATCGTTTGAGAATTGGCGTAACCACTGAAGTTTCCATTCCTTCTCAGGAAATAATTTCTGGTCGCGCTGATGCCATACTTTGCATAGACAACGAGAATTACGTTTTAGATATTAAAAGTATGAACAGTATGATTTTTAGGGGTTTGAAAGAACCTAAGGAAGAGAATATTTTTCAACTTCAGCTTTACCTCCATTACTTTAATATTAAAAAAGGAATATTACTTTACATAGATAAAGACCAGCAAAACATTAAAGAGTTTATAGTTAACTATGATTCAAAACTCGTTCAGTCACTTCTTTCAGACTTTAAGGATTTAAAAGGGAAAATAGATTCAGATACCATTCCAGGCAGACTTTCTGAGTATCCTAAAAACTGGCAGTGTAGATATTGTCAGTTTGAAGATGCTTGTTTGATGACAGGAGACATAGAAGTGAATTGGGAAAATCTTAAGGCAAAAATAGAGTTAGCAAATAAAGAGAAAAAATAGTATTAGTTTAGGGACTTAAAGCTCTACTCCTTCAAAAAGCCGCGTAAATTGCGGCTCTTTGATTCTTTAAACTTGTATAAATTCTTGTAAATTAATAAAATAAATTTAGAATGAAAACTAACAAACTTTCTCAAAAATTTTATACCTCAGCAACCTTAAACGTATCCAAAGCTTTATTGGGAAAGTATTTGGTTAGGAGAATCGGAAAAAAGAAATTCATTGGCAAAATAGTCGAAACCGAGGCCTATATTGGCACCAAAGATAAAGCGAGCCATACCTTTGGAGGAAAGATTACCGAAAGGAATAAAGTTGAATATTTGGAGGGCGGTCGCATTTACATCTATCTTTGCTACGGCATTCATTGGCAGTTGAATATTACTACCGAGAAAGCAGGTAAGCCAGAATGCGTATTAATTAGAGCTTTAGAGCCAATTTCTTTTGTTAAAGATGAGAGGGTGGCTTCAGGCCCTGGGAAATTATGCAAATGGCTGAAGTTAAATAAATCCTTTTATGGAGAAGATTTAATTAAGAGTAAAAGGATTTGGCTGGAGCAAGGCGAAAGAATAAAAAAGAGCCAGATTGTGGCTGCTCAGAGAATTGGAATTGACTATGCTGGATGGTGGGCTAAAAAACCCTGGCGGTTTTTCATCAAAGACAATCCTTTTGTTTCTAAAATTTAATTTCTATTTCAGCAATACTTCTGAAATATAGAGATTCCCTTTAGTTAAGACATATAACTTTTTATCTTTTTGGTGGAAAAATATCTTTGGGTTTTGGAATTCAGCTATGTCGACAATATTTAGTTTCTCGCGGTTGTCAATTTCTGCGACCTTTATTTTATCTTCTAAGTTAAATATTAAATAGTGGTTGCTTAACCAAAAGACATTTCCTAAACTTTGAGAAAAGCGGTTAAGAAAAAGCTTTTCTTTATCTTCTCGGTGGGGTTGTCCCTCTTCTGATTCCAGAAAATAAACCCAAATTTCGTAGTTATTGAAATAAACGACTTTTTTGAAATCAGGTGAAAACTTTAAGTTCTTTACTGAGTCTGAGATTTTTTCAAAGATTTTTGATTCTTCATTCAGGTAAAAAAGAGAATTATCTTCTTGGATAAAGATTTTTGATGAATTCTTTACTACTATCTTATATTCTTTTTCCTCTTTAATACTAAGTGGTTTGGTGTTGAATATTTCTAATGTTTTTCCAGTTAAATCAGATTTAGAAAGAAACCCTTGGTTGTTTAGCCATAAGATGGAGTTTGAAACAACTATATGGGAAATCAGATCTTTTTTAATCACTTGGGGAATTTTAACTGATTCTAGTTTTTCTTTCTCTTCGCCAAATTTTTTATAAACTAATTTTTCCCCATCATCAGAAAACCAAAAATCTTCTATATTCTCTTCCAAAAGAGAAAACTCTGGTTCTTTGGGAATTAAAACAATGTTTTTCGCTTCAGCAACCAATTTTTCTTTTACTTCAAGGTTTTTCTGCCAGGAATGAAATCCTTCCTTTTTTATTTCGACATCGTAAGTTTTTGGCAAAAGATTTTCAACAAGAGCTGTGCCAAATAAAATTGAAGTATCCTTTACTAATTTCCCGTTCAGATAAATTTCAGCTCCCAGAGGCCTAACTTTGAAATAAAGGCCTCCTGTTTGGACAAACCTTTTTTCCTGAAAATCAAATCGGTATCCTTGAGAATAGAAAATAGTCAGGGGAGCGGCTGAGAGAAATAAAAAGAAAAGAATTATAAATAAAATTGTTCTATTTCGTTTAATCATATTATTGTCTTTATTCTATGATTTCCTTGATTTTTTGTAAATTTTTGCTAGAATATAGAATATGAACGGTGGCAATTTTACTCATAAGGCTCAAGAAGCAATTTTGAGAGCCCAAAATATTGCCAGGGAAAAAGGGCAGCAGCAAATAGACGCTCTGCACCTGCTTTTGTCTTTGCTTTCTCAAGAGGAAAGCGTAATCTTAACTTTATTACAGAAACTAGGAGTGGACATTGAAGGGATGAAAAAGAAAACAAAACAATCTTTAGAGAAGATTCCCGTTGTATCTACTCCTCAGACTTTTGGCCAGTTTTACCTTACCCAAGATATGGCCAAGGTTTTAGACAGGGCTCGTCAAGAATCAATAAAAATGGGAGACGAATTTATTTCCGTCGAGCATATGTTTTTATCTCTTTTAGATACAGAAACCAAAGCTAAGGAAATTTTAAATAAAGCGACTTTATTGCAAGGTGGCAAGGGAGGGGCGGCCGCCCTGGAGTTCGGTAAATTAGATTATGGAAAAACTTTGGAAATTTTATCTAAGATTCGAGGAGGAGCTCGAATTACAGATCCCGAGCCAGAATCCAAATATCAAGTTATAGAAAAGTATGCTAGAAATTTAACTCAATTAGCAAGAAATGGCAAGCTGGATCCTGTTATCGGCAGAGAAAACGAGATTCGTCGTCTAATGCAGGTTCTTTCCCGAAGAACTAAAAATAACCCGGTTTTAATCGGAGAAGCTGGAGTGGGAAAAACAGCTATTGTTGAGGGTTTGGCCCAAAGAATTATTAAAGGAGAAGTTCCTGAAAGCTTAAAAGACAAAGAGATTATCAGCTTAGATTTGGGTTCTTTGGTGGCTGGCACCAAGTACCGTGGGGAATTTGAAGACAGGATTAAAGCTCTTTTACGGGAAATCAACAAAGCGGGTGGAAAATATCTCTTGTTTATTGATGAACTCCATACTCTTGTCGGAGCTGGAGCAGCTGAAGGCGCCATTGACGCTTCCAATCTTTTAAAGCCCGCCCTTGCTCGGGGAGAGTTAAAGGCAATTGGAGCGACCACCTTAAAGGAATATCAAAAGTACATTGAAAAGGATTCTGCTTTAGAGCGGAGATTCCAGCCAATTTATACTTCAGAACCATCAGTAGAAGATACTATCGCTATCTTAAGAGGACTTAAAGAAAAATATGAGTCCCATCACGGGGTAAAGATTTTAGATAAAGCCTTAATAGAGGCAGCTAATCTGGCCGCTCGATATATTACAGACAGGTTTCTGCCAGATAAAGCAGTTGACTTAATGGACGAGGCAGCCTCTTCTTTAAGACTGGAAATTGAATCGGAGCCATCAGAGGTTGACGAGTTAAAAAGAGAGATTCAAAGATTAGAAATTGAAAAAGAGGCTCTTAAAAAAGAAAAGAAAACAGCTTCAAAAAGAAGGATGACTGTTATTAACCGTTCTTTAGCTGATTTAAAAGAAAAACTCAAGGTAATTGAGTTGAGGTGGAAAACGGAGCGAGACTTAATTCAAAAAATTAGAGGTTTTAAAAAAGAATTGGACCAATTTACATTTCAGGCTGAAGTTGCCGAAAGAGAAGCTGACCTTCAGAAGGTGGCTGAAATTAAATATGGAAAAATTCCAGAGATTCTAAAAGAGGTTAAAAAAACAGAAAAAGAATTAGTGCGTTTTCAGAAAAAGCACAAAATTCTTAAAGAGCAGGTGACTGAAGAAGAGGTGGCCCAAGTTGTTTCCCGTTGGACAGGAATTCCCATAACAAGGTTGATGGAAGCTGAAGCGAAGAAATTAGAGAAGATGGAAGATATTGTTTCCTGGCGGGTAATCGGCCAAAAAGAAGCAATTGTCGCCATATCCAATGCTATTCGCAGATCGCGGGCTGGCATTGCCGAAGAAAATCGGCCAATGGGCTCTTTCTTGTTTTTGGGTCCAACCGGGGTTGGAAAAACAGAAACTGCCCGGGCTCTGGCCAACTTTTTATTCAATGACCAAAACGCTTTGATAAGACTGGATATGTCAGAATATATGGAAAAGCACACTGTTTCTAAAATGATAGGTTCTCCTCCCGGTTACGTTGGCCACGAAGAAGGAGGCCAATTAACAGAAAAGGTTCGGCGAAGGCCATATAGCGTCATCTTACTTGATGAGATAGAAAAAGCTAATCCCGAAGTTTTCAATATTCTTTTGCAGATTTTAGAAGACGGCCGATTAACAGATGCCAAAGGGAGAATAGCTTCATTTAAAAACGCCATTTTGATTATGACTTCTAATATTGGTTCAGAATACATTGCTAAAATGGGGTCTTTGGGATTTTTGGGAGGGAAAGAAGAACAGGTTCGGGGGGATTTAAGAGAAAAAGTAATGGAGGTATTAAAAGAACAGTTCCGACCGGAATTCCTCAACCGAATTGACGAAATTATTATCTTCAACCATCTCGGTAAGCCAGAAATCAAAAAGATAGTTGAATTGGAGTTAAAAAAAGTAGTTGATCGCCTCTTGACTAAAAAAGTGGAAATTAAGGTTTCTTCCGGAGCCAAAGATTTTTTAGCTGAGCGCGGTTTTGACAGGAATTTAGGAGCAAGACCATTAAAAAGAGTAATCCAGAAAATGGTTTTAGATCCTTTAGCTTTAAAGATTGTCCGGGGCGAAGTTCAGGAAGGAGAAAACATTATGGTTGATGTTGAGCATAATAAAATTGTATTTAAGAGTACTAGGGATTTAGTCGGGAAAATAGGAAAACAAAAAAAGCCAGAAAAACTTCTGGCGAAATAAAGTGTTGAGAAATATTTTTAAAGTCATCGCTATTTTTATTATCGGAACAGTTGGCGGTATCTTTGCCGATCAGATTCTTTGGCCCTATTTCATAGAGAGGCCGCTTTTTTATGAATACAGACTAGAACAGAGCCCAGTTTATATTACAGAGAGAAAAGAAGTAACCATTCAGGAAAATACTGCTTTGGAAGAATCGTTGGAAAAAGTAAAGGGCGTGGTCGTAGGGATTAAAAGCGAAAAGAAAAACGGAGAAGTTCTTCAAGGTTCCGGACTTATTATAACGTCAGACGGTTTATTGGTTACTTTAAACGACCTCTTGCCCATAGGTTCTGATTTCTATTTCTTATTGGAAGGGAAATGGCCGTCTTGGCAGGTTTTAAAGAGAGACGTTAAAAATAATTTAGCTTTAGTAAAAGTCGAGGCATCTGGCTTGCCTACTGTTGCTTTTGCTGATTTTAATACAATAAAAATAGGAGAGAGGGTTTTTCTTATGGGAGTTGTTTTTGAAGAGAGCGAGGCTACTTCAACTAAAACTTTGCTTTCTCAAGGACTAAAAACGGCAAATGAGGGGATTATTAAAAGTTTTAACAAAGATTTTCTTCAAACTAATATCTTAGAAGAAAAAGAATTGAAGGGCAGTCCTCTTTTTGATATTAAAGGAGACGTGGTCGGTTTGAGTTTAATTGATGAAATGGGCAAGGTAAGCGCTATTTCCGTTAAAAAAATAAAAGATTTCGTTGGATTTTAACATGTATCAATTTTTAGCTGCAATTGCAATTTATATCTGGGTTGCTTACTGCTTAATGGTGGTAGCTAGAAAGACTAATACTACTAAAGATTGGTATGCCTGGGTTCTAATCGTAAATTATTATTTGATGACTAAGATTGTTAAAAAGCCCTGGTGGTGGGTTATTCTTCTTTTAATTCCGATCGTAAATATTATCGCCAGCCTAATAATTTTTGTTGAAATTTCCAAACTTTTAAAAAAGCCCTGGTGGATAGGAATTGTTATGGTAGTTCCTTTTGCCAATTTAGTTGGCTGGGGATATTTAGCTTTTTCTGAAGAAATAGAGGTAAAACTAAAAAACTAAGCCAGGCTTACTTTCCCATATTCAATAATAACGTCCCGATTTAAAACGGGGCGTTTGACTTTTTTTTAGAGAGTGGATAAAATATCTTAATTGGTTCTTTTAAAAAGTAAATATATGAAATCAGCTGTTGTAATAGAACAAGGTAAAAGAAATTATCATATGGAAGATACCTGTTTTCTTGACCTGAATTTTGGCAAACAAGGGAGATGGATTGTTGGCGGGGTTTATAATGGACATCGGGGAGAAATAGCAGCTCAACATCTTGCCAAGAGTTTCCATGGAAGATTTTTCTACTTCTTATACCGCTTTCCTTCTATTGCCGATGCTTTTACAAATAGTTACGAGTCAATTTCCGAGGAATTAAATCATCAAGATTCTGGATCCTGCGCCGCAAACTTTTTTATAAAAAACAAAAAAATACATTTTGCAAATGTCGGTGATGTAGAAATCATTATTGTGCAAAAAGACACTGTTTGCCAGCTTACCACCAATCACCGTCTTAGCAACACTAAAGAAAGAGACAGAATAAAAGAAATGGGTGGGGAAATTCATGACAACGACCCTTATGTTTATCGGGGAGCGAATGGATTAATGCCAACAAGGACAATAGGAGACCCATGCTTTAAAGAAGTTGGGATAATCGCCAGGCCAACTACCGGGAGTCATAAGATATCTAAAAATGATTTATTCTTAATCACAGCTTCAGACGGACTCTTTGACAAATTAAATAAAAACGAAGTAGCTGAAATTGCTAGAAAATTTAAAGATCCTGAAAAAATCGCCAAAGCTCTTAAAGAAGAAGTTTTCAATAACCATAGCGCCAAAGATGATCTCACTATTATAGTTCTTTCACTAAACTAAAGATTTATGCCATTTCTCTAGAAATGGCATTTTATTTATTTTAAACTAAATCATACCTCAAGTATTAAGATGTCTCCCAACATAGATTGTGAGATAGTTGTAAGATATTATCACTTGTTAACTGTTTACTTATATAATAAATTAAAAGTATGAAAATCTTATCCCTTCTTGTTTCAAATAAAGTAAGTGTTAATGACGATACAAAAAACATTACTATAGAGGGTGTTTTTGATTCAATAGGTGCTTTTACTTTTCCAGCTAAACACAAAGAATTAACAGTTAGTCTTATTACACAGGGTATAGCGGGGAAACACTATTTTAAAATTTCTATTATGAAAGGTAATAAAGAATTAGCTGCTGTTGATAAAGAGGCTTTAACTGGAATAAGTCATCGCTTTATTGCTAATTTTTATGATGTCGTTTTTCCTGAGCCTGGCACTTATACAATAAAAGCGATTGCTGATAAAGAAAAGTTAACTACGGATATCAATTTAAATTTATTAAAACAAACATCTAAATTATGAACTTGATTACTAAATCAATAGGAACTAAAACTATAAAAACAAAAAAACCAAATTTGTGGAGAAGTTTCACAATGATGAGGGTTAATAACACAACGAGCTCGTTTTTTTTACAAGGATTACGAATTTGATGTCAGAAAAGAAACATCAGATTTTATAGAAAAACATAAAAAAGCTTTTAGGTCTCTTGCGAATAAATAATACGTAAATTATGTATTATTTATCCAGGGAAGAAATTATAAAAATACACGATGAAATTATAACAAAGACAGGTGGTTTAGGGGGCGTGTTAAATGAACACGCTCTTTTAATGCTAGAAACACAGCCCGCTCAAAGCGTTTTTGGACAAGAGCTTTATCCAAGTGTATTTTTGAAAGCTTCTTTTTATTTGCGGTCAGTAAATCAAGGGCATATTTTTATAGATGGTAATAAGAGAATGGATAATAAAATGATAAAGACAGAGATTGATCTTCCAGAAGGAATTGCGAATTGGTTCAGGGAGAATGGGATTACCATAGGTGAGGTAATACAGACAGGATATAATTTCCACCGTGCAATACGAAGTAATCTAATAGAAGAAATACCCAGGAAAGAGCTCGTTAAACTATTCCGTATTATGTTTGGCGGACAATTCGGAACATGGGAAACTCAAGAAGAACTGATACGACGACTACAAGTTGTCCCATTTATTAAAAGCTGAGTTAACTCTCAGCCTTTTTTTAAAGTAAAACAGGTTCTAACGTTGTTTACGATCCCCTGTCTTTAGTAGAGTTGTGGAAAACTCGTGTCCGGGATAAGTTGTGGAAAACTGTTCCGGGAATAGTTTTTAACTTGACATAATATGTTGTTATTTTAAAATGATTAAATGTGGACTATTCTTGCCAGTTAAATTGAATTAACGAGGATTGCCTTATTCTTTAAGAAAGAGATAGGGCTTTTTATTTCAATAAAACCTTTATGGACAAAGACCAATATATAAAACTTACTTTTGCTCTTTTTAGGGTCTTGGAACTTTTACCAGAAAAAGAGACAAAACAAAGAATTGAGGAGTCAGCCAAGAATATTTTAGCTGGCCTTATTTTGCTTTCTTATGGAAATCCAATATTAAGCTTTTCTCAGAGAGAAAGCATTACCCCACAAATTTTAAAAGAAATAGCTAAGTTAACCAGCTATTTTGACTCAGCTGAATCTTCTCAACGGATAAATCCCCAGAACTTCTTGGTTTTAAAGAAAGAGTATGATAAGATATCTCAAGAATTGAAAAGCAAGCTTCTGTCACCAGAATTTGGTATTAGAAAACAAGAAGATAGGAGTGCTAGTAATAATAGGATTAATTCTGGTTTAAGAAAGGAAAAGATTTTAAATATTTCCAATGGAAGCGGAAAGGTGAAAGTAGGCGATTTGCTCAAAGTTTTCCCTCAACTGAACAGACGGACTCTGCTTCGAGATCTTGAAAGCTTGGTTCAGGTAGGATCAATGGAAAGAAAAGGCAATGGCCGGGGTACCTGTTACTATGCTATAAATAGGACATAGACATATATAATATATGTATATGTCGCATTTCTAGGTTAATTGTCGCGTTTTCTTAATTTATTACAATGGATAAATCTCAAAAAGCTTTTAGTGACATTTACGATAAATATATAGACAAGATCTATAGATTTATCTTTTTAAAGGTTAATTCTCCTGAAATAGCTGAAGATTTGACTTCAGAGGCTTTTTTACGCGGCTGGCAGGCTTTTAAGAGCCAAAAAAAGGAAATTAAGAATATTCAAGCTTTTCTTTATCAAATCGCCCGTAATTTAACCACTGATCATTATAGAGAGAAAGGACAAGCCCAATTTGTATCGGTTGAATACGCTTCCATAGCTAATCCCGATACTAGTTTAGAGGAGAAAGCTATGCTGACATCTGATTTTGAACAAGTAAAAGAAGCCTTGGTTAAGATAAAAGAAGAATATCAAGAAGTTATTGTCTGGCGCTATATAGACGATCTTTCTGTACCAGAAATAGCTAAAATGCTTAATAAGTCAGAGGAAGCAGTAAGAGTGACCATTCATCGGGCTATGAAAGCCCTTAAAGCTAAATTAGAGAGGGTGTAATAAAATCCCTCTTTTTCCGTCATAATTAATAGAGATGATCGAGAACGACATTATTAAAAATTTAAAGGAACTTCGTCAGATCAAACCCAGAGAAAACTGGGTTGTTTTAACTAAAAAACAGATCCTGGGAAAAGAGAGTTATCAGCCAGAAAGTGTTTCAATAATGGATGTGCTTTTACTTAAATGGAAGCCAGCTTTTGCAACGCCGGTTTTGCTCTTTATGGTAATTTTTGGATTAACCTTTGGTTTTGCCCAGTCTACTGTTCCTGGCGATTTTCTCTATTCAGTTAAGAAAATGACCGAAAGCGCCCAGGTTACTCTTTCTCCAGAAAACCAAAAAACTAAAATTCATCTTGAGATAGCCAATAAGAGATTAGAAGAATTGGATAAGATCGCTACATCTAACCAGGTGGAAAATCTTGCCCCGACCATTAGGGAATTCCAGATAAGCATTTCTGAAGCCGCAAAAAACTTGACTCAAATGGAAGCTACCACTTCTTCTGCCCCAATTATTATTCAGGAAATTGTTTCAGAAACCCAGAAATTAGATGAAAATAAGAAAAAGGTAGAAGCATTAGGAATAGTGCTTGGAGATACAGATGAATACGATAGTGCCTTAGCCCAGCTAGTGGAAAGAGAAATCAGGTATTTAGAGGATAGAACTTTAACCGAAGGCCAGCAGGAATTTTTATTAAGAGCCCAGGAAGACAATGAAGCAGGAGATTATTCTCAAGCTCTAATAAACATTCTGCTTTTACAAAATATTAATTAAAAAATAGTCGTTGTCCGTCGTTTTTTGAGTGTTGGACTAGTCCGTCTAAATAATTATTACCACTCAAAAGATGATAGGAGGGTCGATAGCGACGTTAGAAATTATAATTAAATAAATTAAATTCAATTAAAATTAATTAAAATGACTAATTTACAAAGAAAAACTATATCGATTATAACAGCCTTAATTGTGGCTGTTACTTTGGTAGTTAGTCCTAGTGGCGTTCAAGCCCTAACAGCCGCTGAACTGCAAGTTCAAATTGATGCCTTAATAGCTCAATTAGCTACTTTGCAAGCTCAATTGACTGATTTAGAGGGTGGAGAAACAACCACTGGAACCATTACTGGCGTCCCAGCTGGTTTTACCTTTGAGAATGCTCTCAAACAGGGAATGAGCGGCGATGAAGCGAAATACCTTCAGATCGTCTTAAACTCAGACTCTGCCACACAGGTTGCTGCATCCGGCGTAGGTTCTTCTGGAAATGAAACTACATACTTTGGTTCTTTAACCAATGCTGCTGTAGTTAAATTCCAAGAGAAATATGCTGCTGATGTTTTAGCTACTTATGGATTAACCTCTGGAACCGGTTATGTCGGTTCAACTACCAGAACTAAATTAAATAGTATATTAGCTGCAGGATCAGGTGACACAGGTGACACAGGTGACACAGGTGATACCGGTGACACAGGTGATACCGGTGACACAGGTGATACCGGTGCCACAGGCCCAGCTAAAGTAGAATTGGATCCCGGCACTCCAGCTGGTGGTTCTATAGCTCTTAGCGCTCAGGACGCTATTTTCCTTAGATTGAAGTTTTCCGGTGGAGCTGATGGTTATACCATTAGTAAATTAATAATAACTCGAGGCGGTGTGGCAGCTGATGCTGACTTGGCCGATGTCAAATTATGGGATGGGACAACTCAGCTCGATTCCACTCAGGCCTTAGACACCAACACCCACAAGGCAACTTTTTCAGGCATGGCCTTTGAAGTACCTGCTGGGGAAACAAAAGTGGTAAAGGTTACTGCTAGTATTGCAGCTTCTGGAACCGCTACAGTTGGTGATTCTGCCAAACTGATTCTTAAGGTAGCTTCAGATATTACAGCTACCAAGACCATTGGGGGAACTTTCCCGATTTCCAGCAATTCAATGACAATAGCTGGGATTTCGGTAGGTGACCTTGATGTTGCAAAACAAACCACTCCAGCCACAACTACTTTGTTGTCTGGATCGGTTGACCAAGCTATTGGTGGTTGGAAGTTCACAGCTTCTACTACTGAAGGCTTTGATGTTCACAAAATTGTTGTCACTCACGTGGGTTCAGCCACAGCTAATGACGTTTCGAACATTAAGATAAAATATTTAGGCGAACAAATTGGGAGCACAGTTGCAACACTTGATTCCCAAAATAGAGCAATCTTTGATTTATCCGCAGATCCTTTATATATTAAGGCCGGATCTTCAAAGATTGTAAAAGCGTATGCTGATGTTGCTTCAGGTATCTGGACCTCAAGGACAGTAATCTTTGAGATTACCCAATATCTTGATGTTACTGCTTACGGAGCTAATTCCGGAGGAGCAACCACTGTTAAAACAACAGTGAACAGTACTACCTTTCAGACTTACGCCAAGCAAACTGGTAATACCATGACCATTGGTCAGGGTACTTTGACCATTAATATTGACTCTGCTTTGAATCCTGCCACTCAGAACTATGTAAAGGGAACAGAAGACAGATTATTCTCTGCCTTTAAGTTTACCACCGGTTCTAGAGAAGGAGTAAGGATAGCCAAGTTGAGATTCAAGATTAATAATGGTTCAGGTGGAGCTAGCGATGTTTCCAATGTTACCCTTTGGGACGGTTTAACTCAAGTTGCCGGACCAGTTGGTGTAGTAGGAAACTACGCTACCTTTGGAGCCCAAACTCCAGGATGGGATTCTTCTGGATTGTTTGACGTTCCTGCCTCTTCCAACAAGACCATCCAAGTAAAAGCTAATATTCCGACTGGAGCTGGCACTAGCGCAACTCTTGACTTTGACATAGCTGCAGTTGGCGACATCTGGGCTGATGGTTTAGATTCACAATATGATATTCCTTCAGGCAGCATTACTTTGACGAGCGGTAACGCTAATCTTCACACCGTTATTGCCAATGGTACTTTGAGCTTAGCTTTGTCTGCTCAAACGCCTTCTGCTCAAACTTATGTTATTGGAGCAGAATCAAAAGAATTCACTAGAATTAACCTTACTGCTGGATCTGGAGAAGACATTATAGTTTCAGGAATTACCCTGACTATTAACAACAACATTTCCAACAGTGACGCTAACGCCACTTCAGGAGCGAAATTGATTAACATCAAATTGCTCAAATCAGATGACACCCAGTATGGTTTAACATCTGCTACGCCGATTGCCACAGCTTCCTTCAATGAAAGCTTGATAATTCCGGCTTCAGAAACCATTACCTTAAGGGCATTTGCCACCGTTCCGACCACAAGCTATCCTTCCCCAGACACTAACGTTAAGATTAATGCTGTTGCTGACGTAACAGCGACTGGAGTTGGTTCTGGAGCAACGATTACGCCTACTGGCACGGTAACAGGTAACACCCTTACTATTTCTTCCGGTACTTTGACTGTAGCCGCAGCCGCGACTCCTGGAGACCAAACCAGAATTATTGGTGACACAATGGTGCCATTTTCTGGATTGGTTTTAACTGCAGGTACTGCAGAAGATGTCAGGGTGACAAGAGTTATGTTGAGAACTAGTTCTTCTGGTTCAATACAGCCAGGTGATGTTTCTAATATCGCTTTGTACGACGGAGACACCAAGTTGACTGCTTCCGAGAACTTGACTACATCATCTGACTCTATCACTGCCTCTGGATTCACTCACCACTCGGTTGAGTTTATCGCTTCTGATTTCTTGAATTCTCAAGGTATTGACATTACCAAAGGTCAGCAAAAGACCATTACTGTTAAAGGAGATTTACCTTCAACAGCTATTGCTGCTCACTTAGGTTCTTTTGGTGTCAGTACTACAGATGATATTAATACCACTGGATTATTCTCCAACACTGACATTACTGAAACCTTTACAGCAGGCCCTGCTTCAGCTACCGGTATAAACTATGAATCTGCTGCTTCTCCTGCTGCTGCCAATATCTATGAGGTTACCTTGAGCGCTGCAGGTACTCTTGCGACTGCCGCAGCCGCTGACAACCCGGTAACTAAGATTAGAGCAGTTGGTGGTGAAGATTCACTTCTGTCTAATGTAGAAGTTCTTAAGGTAAACTTCACAGCTTCCTTGGAAGATATCGACATTAAGCAGATTATCGTTGAGAGAGTTCTTACAGCAAGCGGATTAAATCCGACTGTCGGTACTGCCATTGGTGAGAGTTCTGATGCCAACGTTGTCTCAATTACTCTTTGGGACGGCTTAACCCAGTTGGGTTCAGCTCAAACCCTGTCTAACGCTTCCACAACCTTTAACTTGCCAGCAGCCAATTACTGGAGGATTGAGAAAAGTACAACCAAGACATTGACCGTAAAAGCCAACCTTTCAGGTGTGGCTACGAACAATGGTTTTGGTTCAAAGCCTGGAGACGCTCCTACGTTCAAGCTGCACGGCATTGACGTGGAAGGTAAGAGTTCTGGTTCAAACACCCTATCAGTTGACGGCACAGCTGATGCCAACCCGGCATTAATAGAAAGAGGTGGAAACATTCAGTACTTGCGTAAGTCAAAACCAACCCTTACTGCAGCCAGTTTAGACAGCACTGTTTTGACAACAGGTGAGAAAGTACTCTTCCGCTGGAATGTTGCTGCTGATTCAGGCGGCGCTATTGGCTGGAAGAGAGTTGTCTTCAACATTACCGGTACTTTAGCTGGTAACATCATTGGTGCTACAAGCACCATGTTAAGCGGCACCGGAGTCAGTAATACCGCAAGAAATGGTGTATACACAGTTACTTCCGGAAGTGGAATTGGTGTGACTAGGTCCATTAATCAGTTCAAGGTTTGGGATGTGACTGAAAATCAACAGGTCACTGCCACCACAACTGATGCCAGTGGATACAACATCTCCACCAACAATGTTGGAGCTATTATCAGAGTTGACTCTGACGGTTCAGCTGGAACTAATGTCATATTCGTGGCAAATACCGAACAGCAAGTAGCAGCCGGAGCCTCAAAGACTTACGAGTTGAGAGGTACCATTTTGACTTCTCCTTCATCTGGCGATTCGGTTCTAGCCAGGATAGCTGACCTTAGTGTTGCTGGTGAAGCAACCACTACTGATTATTACCATGCTCGTTTGATTAGGACCGCAGGAGCTGCTTCAGCTACCAATGGATATGTTCCCGGCGACACTTCGCTGATTGACCCATATGCTTCTACTACAGGTTCCTTTATCTGGACTGACAGATCAGCTCCTCATTTGGCTGATTCCAACACTCACTCACAGAACACTACTGACTGGACCAACGACTACAAAGTTGATGGTCTTCCAACCGCTACACTCAGTTTAAGTAGGTAAGTATTAGTATTTTGCTTTCCTTGTGAGCAGGGAATGAGCCCCACCTATTGGGGCTTTTTCCTTATCAGAGATAGAAAGACGCCTGGTTTTCCAGGCGTCTTTTGTTATAATAGAATAATGAGGCAAACTGTTTTTTCAATAATTACCTTTTTTGTAATTCTTTTATTATTTCCACTGGCTGCTTTTGGTTTTTTGGCAGAGGATTTCAAAGTTAACAACCAGCCGATTTATGATGTTCCTCCCGGCACCAGCCAAGTTTTAATTCTGGATTTAACTCTTCCTGAAGTTCCAAGTTCAATAACGCTTCGCAACGCCGGAGTTCTTATCCAGTCATATATCTCAAAATTAGTAGTCTACGAAGACGGTTCTTCAGCTGGCTGGGACGGTGACGAAAGAGAAGTCGCGATTATTACTATTTATCCTTTTTTTGAAAAAGTAATTTCCGGCAGCTTTTCAAAGCAAAGAATTTTTGTAACAGCAGACATTAGCAGTAGCATGGCTTCAGGAAGCACTGTTAAGCCAAAGATTGCTATTAACTCTGTTGAGTTCACTTCCGGCAACAAAGGGCCTACAGATCTTGATCTTTTGGGTCTTGAGAGAAAAATAGTGGTAGGAGCTAATGTTCCTACTATACCTCTTCCTCCATTTGTCAAAAACGGAGAGGCAATTTCTACTTCAACCATAAGGTGGCATTTTTTGGATTTAACTAATAATGAGTTTGGCTTTAGAATTTTAGATTCTTCTTTAAAAACAGTAGCAGAAAGTCAAACAGCTAATCTTTCTTATCTTGACGAAACAGGCTTGGAAGGAAATACAAAATATTCTGGTAGAAGAGTTTATGCTTTCAATGATAGGGGAGCAACCAAAGCTCAGGAAATTTTTTCTGAAATTTATACATTAGTTGCAGTTCCTACTTTGGTAGAAAAAGCAGAGGCAACTAAAACTAGCGTTAAGGTTAAAGCAGTTGGCGTTCCTACTAATTTAGTTCCTAATTCAACTGGACTTTACTTTGAGAATTACACTACAGGAACTAATTCTGGTTGGATTAAGGAAAATTCTTGGACTTCTTTATATCTAGTTGCTGGAACAGAATATACATTTAGAGTAAAAGCGAGAAATGGAGACGGAAAGGAAACTGCTTTTTCAGAATTAGCTGAGTTAATGACCGTAGCTGAGGTTTCAGTTGAAGAGCCTGTTGTTGAGGAATCAGTTATCGTTGAAATAACAGTATCAGAGCTTCGAGCTCAAATTAATGCCTTAATGGCACAATTAGCAACTTTGCAAGCTCAATTATCTGATATGGGCGGTTCGACAGGAACAGAAGCTACAGGCACCATTACTGGTGTTCCAGTTGGTTTTACTTTTGAGAATACTCTTAAACAGGGAATGAGCGATAACGAGGTAATGTACCTTCAGATCGTCTTAAACTCAGACTCTAACACACAGGTTGCTGCATCCGGCGTAGGTTCTTTAAGCAATGAAACTACATACTTTGGTTCTTTAACCAATGCTGCTGTAGTTAAATTCCAAGAGAAATATGCTGCTGATGTTTTAGCTACTTATGGATTAACCTCGGGAACCGGTTTAGTAGGATCTACTACTAGAGACAAGCTCAATGAAATTCTTGGCAAGTAATTAGATATTTTCTTTGTCTATCTTAAAACCCGCCGCAATGAGCGCGGCGGGTTTTTGCTTGATTTAGTTTAACGCAATAATTTTTCTGTTTCTTCAACCATTTTTTCTAACGAAAATTTGTTTTTAATTTTTTCTTTAGCTGAAAATATCATTTTTTCTTTTTCTAGAGGATGATTTAAAACCCAATTAATCTTTTCTGCCAAGGCTTGGCTATTTTTTGGTTCTACTAAAATTCCTTCTTTTCCATCAGTGATGATTTCAGGGAGAGCGCCTACTTTGGTAGCAATAATTGAGGTTTCAGCTGCCATGGCTTCTAAGATTATCCAAGGAAAACCCTCTTTAAGAGAAGGCAGAACAAAAATATCAAAAGCTTTTAGGTATTGAAAAGCATTGGGGAGGCGGCCGACAAGAAATACTTTATCTTTAAGATTATATTTTTTAATTAAACCTTCTAACATGGATCGTTGGCGGCCTTCTCCAATAATTACATATTTAGCATTGGGCATTGAAAGCATGTTAACTGATTCAATAAGAAAGGGGAGTCCTTTTGTTTTATAAAAATTAGCTACTGTTCCTACAAGAAAATTTAGTTTTTGTTCATTAAAACCAATTTTTGAAGCAAAATAATCTCTGGCTTTTTCCTTAGATAAAAAGTTAAGACTTTCAAGTTCAATTCCGTTATAGATTTTAATTATTTTTTCTGAAGGAGCAATTTTGTGCTTTAGAGCAAGCTGGCGGTCAACTTCGGAATTAACTATAATTTTATCTTTCCAACGAGCTGTTATTTTTTCTAATATCAGTATTATTTGATTTAGCAACCAAAATCTTGGATCGCGAAAAGCCCATCCGCCAATTCTGTAGATAGTTTTAATTTTCTGTTTATAGAAAAAAGATGCCAAAGATCCTATAAAGCCCGCAGTAGTGGAGCATAAGAATAAAGTGGTTGGCTTCTCTTTTTTTAAGATATTGAGAATTTCAAGGATAGCTAAAATCACATGCCATGGCCAAGGACTTCTTTTCATCCATTTTAAGTAAATAGGTTGAATTTTACTATTTTGGAGCTTTCGGAATAATTCTCCATCTCCTTCACCTGCAGCTACTAAAATATCATATTTATCTTTATTAAGATTAGTAGCCATTTCATAGATATATCTTTGAGCTCCTCCAAATTCAGATTGGGTGACTAAAAAGAGTATTTTTTTCATAGCTATATTGACTTTTTCCCTTATTTATTTATATAATAGATTATAACGCTTAAATAATAAATAATCTAATCCAGATAAATTTATGGAAAAAAATGTAGGTGTAGTTGGCGTTGGAATGGTAGGAGGGGCTTTAAAGAATTATCTTGAACAAAAAAAAGGGATAAAACCCTTTTTATATGATAAAGGAAAGAACTTAGGGTCTTTTGAAGAAATAAATCAAGCCAATATTATTTTTGTTTGCGTTCCCACTCCTTATAAAAAAGAGGGCGGATTTGACTTATCTTACGTAGAAGAAACTTTTAAAAATATTCAAGACGGAAAAGCCGTAGTCATTAAATCTACTGTTTTGCCTGGAACAACCGAGATATTACAGAAAAGATACCCAAAACTGAAAGTTTTAATGAATCCTGAATTTTTAACCGAACTTACGGCAGATCAAGATATGGCTTATCCTGATCGGCAGATTGTTGGCCATACAAAGGAATCTTACAATATAGCTGGAGATGTCATGCAGTTATTACCTTTAGCTCCCTTTGAGAGAATTCTGCCAGCTACTGAAGCTGAAATGATAAAATATTTCGGCAACACCTGGTTTTCAACAAAGGTTACCTTTGCCAACCAGATGTATGATTTATGCCAGGCCATGAGTATTAATTATGACAGAATGATGGAGGCTGCTGCGGCCGATAAAAGGATTGGTAGGTCTCATCTCCAGGTTTTACACAAAGGTTATAGAGGTTATGGCGGGAAATGCCTGCCAAAAGACCATAAAGCTCTCATTCAATTGGCTAACAGCAAAGGGATTGATCTTAAACTTCACAAAGCTGTTGATAAAATAAACGAAGAATTAATGCATCTTCAAAATATTGATGACCCAGAAAAATTCAGCGTTAGAGAATAAGAGTTTTATTTTAATTTATGTCTAAAGTAATTGTTACTGGAGGAGCTGGCTTTATTGGATCTCATCTAACCGATGCTTTAATCAATAGGGGATATCAGGTGATTGTTATTGATAATTTATCGGCTGGAAAGAGAGAGAATGTAAATTCTAAAGCCGAGTTCCATCAATTAGATCTAAGAGAACTAGAAAAAATCAAGCCCCTATTTTTTGGGGTGGATTTTATATTCCATCTAGCTGCCAAGCCCCGTATCCCACTTTCTATTAAAGACCCTATATCTTCTCATGAGAATAATTTAAATACCACGCTTAATGTCTTAGTTGCGGCCCGCGATGCTAAAGTTAAAAAAGTTGTTTATGTTTCCTCATCTTCGGTTTACGGCAATCAAGAAACACTGCCCCAAAGAGAAGACATGCAAGCTCAGCCATTAAACCCTTATGCTCTTCAAAAATATGTTGGCGAGCTTTATTGCAAGATTTTCTCTGAACTCTATGGCTTGCCCACTGTTGTTGTGCGCTATTTTAATGTTTATGGTCCTAGGGCGCCTATAGAGGGATCCTATGCCACAGTTATTAGTATATTTTTAAGGCAGAAGCAAAAAGGAGAACCCCTTACTATTACTGGGGACGGAACTCAAAAAAGAGACTTTACTTTTGTTAACGATATCGTAGAAGGCACCATCCTTACTGCTTTAAAGCCAATAGAAAAAGGAGAAGTAATAAACATTGGAGGTGGCAGTAATTACAGTATAAACAGGTTAGCTGAGCTTATTGGAGGCCACAAAGTTTACATTCCTAAAAGACCGGGAGAAGTCAAAGAAAGCCTGGCTGATACTTCTAAAGCAAAGAAACTTTTGGATTGGCAGCCCAAATTTGATTTGGAGAAAGGATTAAAAGAAACAGCAAAAAGTTATGGCATATCGATCTAAGAAAGTTTTAATAACAGGAGGAGCGGGGTTTATCGGTTCTCATTTAGCAGAAAAGCTTCTCCAATCAGGAGAAGAAGTTTTTGTTATTGATAATTTATCAACAGGAAGCTTAAAAAACATTAAACACTTGAGAAAAAACAAAAAATTCCATTTCATTAAAGGCACTGTTTTAAATAAAAAGAAAGTGGCAAATTTAGTAAAAAAAGTGGATCAGATTTACCATCTGGCAGCTGCCGTAGGAGTAAAAACCATAATTGACAAACCTCTTGAATCTTTTCTTTTAAATTTAAAAGGAACCGAGATTGTTTTAGAAAACGCAGCAAAGTATAAAGTTCCTTTACTTATCACTTCTACCTCTGAAGTTTACGGGAAAAATAATAAACTTCCCTTTAAAGAGGAGGATGACAGAATTTATGGTTCAGCTTACAACAGTCGCTGGGGATATGGATTGTCAAAAGGAAGTGATGAATTTTTGGCTTTAGCTTACCATAGAGAAAAAGACCTTTCAGTCGTTATTACTCGTCTTTTTAATGTAATAGGGCCTCGGCAGACAGGAAGCTATGGCATGGTTGTTCCCAGGTTTATTCAACAGTGTTTGGCTGGAAAACCAATAACTATTTATGGAACAGGTAATCAGACCAGATGTTTTGCTTTTATTGATGATGTTGTTTTGGCTCTAATATCCTTAATGTCTAATCCTAAGGCTGTTGGTAAGATATTTAATTTGGGTTCTGATAAAGAAATTACCATCAAAAATTTAGCTAAAATTGTTAAAAGATTGACCAAGAGTAAGTCTCAGATTACTTTTGTTCCTTATAATAAGGTTTATGGTCAGGGTTTTGAGGATATGGCTCATAGAAGGCCGGATCTCACAAAGATCAGAAAACTTATCGGATACAAGGTCAATATATCTTTGAAAGAAGCCATCAAGAAAATCATCAGATATCTTAATTCTTCCGTAAATTAGCCATGGAGAATAAAGTTTGTTTTCTCTCCATTGACGTAGAGCACGACTATGGAGAAAAAAATAAAGAATTTCAAGGGATTGAACGGCTGAAGGAAATTTTAGGCGTTTTGCAAAAACACGAAGTTCCAGCCACTCTCTTTATTACCGGTAAAGCCTTAGAGCAGTACAGTAGCACAATAAAAGAACTAGAGAACAATTATGAGATTGCTTCTCATAGTTATTCTCACGTATTCTGGAATAAGTTAAATACATCAGAAAGGAGAGAGGAGCTAGAAAAGTTTATTAATGTTTATCAGGATATTTTTAAAAAATTGCCAAGAGGATTCCGCGCCCCATCTCATATTATTGACGAAGATGGCTTAAGGCTGTTGGAGGAGAAAGGATTTCTTTACGACAGCAGTATTGTTCCTCATTACCCGCCATTTAAAGATTATCGAGGGTATAAGAAAAAAGGGCCTTTAGTTCCTTATTATCCAAATATCAAAGATATTAGAAAGAAAGGAGAGATGAAAATTCTAGAGATTCCGGTTGCCGGTCAAATATTTGGGATACCAATAGCCGGAGTTTGGCTTGCAAAGATCCCATTTTTTGTTTTAAAGTCCCTATTTAAAATTAAAAAGCCTAACTTTATCACAATAAACATGCACTCATGGGATATTTTAGATACCCCTTTTAGAAAAAGTTATGCTGCCAATTTCTTTAAAAATTTAGATCAAATATTAAATTTATTAAAAAAACAAAACTATAAGTTTCTTTCCGGAGAGGAGATATATGAACTATTTTCAAAAAATAGAAAATAAGGAGTGGCAAAGTTTTTTAAATAAGGTATTATTTAAAACTTTTTTTCATAGTTTGGAATGGGAGGAATTTTTGGAAAAAGAATTCTCTTGGTTGAGATTTGAACGTTATTTATATAAAAATGAAGCTATTTTGAGCTTGGCTCGGGTTAAAGTTTTTAGTAAAGAAAAGCTAATTTCTCATCCTTTTTGCGAATACGGAGGACCATTACCATTGCAAGATAAAATTGACGGAGAGAATTTTAAGAATAACCTTTTGTCTGAATTTAAAGACAGAATAAGAATTCGATTTCATCCACATACGTTGAATTATTTTTCGATAGAATCAGACAAGGGCGAAAAAAGTAATATAAACACTTATTTTATAGAGAGCTTTCAACAAAAAACCAAAGATCAGGTTTGGAATTCTTTCAGAAAAACTCTTTGTCATTCAATAAAAAAATCCCAAAACCAGGAAGTGAAGATTAAAAGATGTGATAACGAAAAAGAGCTAAGCTCCTTTTACAATCTATATATTAAGAGCGCAAAAAGACACCTTGTTCCAGCTTACCCTTTTTCTTTTTTCAAATATTTTTTAGATTCTTCCAATTCAGAAATAGTCTTAGCTATAAAAGACGGGAAGATCATAGCTGGCAGCGTTTTCCTCTTTTACGGCAGATTTATACATTATTTCCTCAATGCTTCAGATGAGAGATTCAAAGATCTTTATTCAAACCATTTAATTTTATGGGATGAGATTCAAAAATACGCAGGAGGTAATAATTATGAAGTTTTTGATCTAGGTGGAACTAGAAGCGGATCTCCACTTGAAGTTTTTAAGAGCGGATGGGGGACAAAAAAATACCCCATTTATGAAGTAAGTAACTTGTCAAAAGAATCAGGAGTTAGAGAATCAAAACTAAGGAAGGTTTTCGGTCTTTTGCCTAGCTTCTTAATTGAAAGACTAAGCCCCTACTTGCTTAAGTTTAAAGTATAAAAAAAGAGCAGTTTAGAGACTTGCTTGGGTCTTTATTGAGAGAGCTCTTTTAGGGCTAGTTTAGCTTCTTCGGGGTCTGCCTTGTTCCAGAAAATTACCTTTCCATTTCGTCTAGCGAAGTAGTGGCAAGTAGTAGGTAGTTTCTTAGAATCATTTATGGTGGTAAAGTCTTCAATGTATGTCCCAACCTGTATTTCAGTATAGGCACATCCAGGTATTGGGCGAAGATTATTCTTATTTTCTATCTCAGGGAGCGTGAGTAACCACTCGAATAATTCGGAGACATGGTCTGTCGTTCCGAGTCGAGAAGGGCCATCTTCAGTACCGTAGAGAAGAAGGTATTTTCCATCCAAGTTAACAAAGAGTTTCCCCTTAGTATTTTCGAGTCCATCATGGAAGCTGTTCAATTATCAATCACTGTTTACATTATACCATATCATGCATAGATTTGTCAAGTGCTGATACCATTTTTCTGATATCTTTTTCAGTGTAAAAGTTCTGTAAGGGAAAGTTAATAATTCTTTTAGTAGCATTAATAGTATTTGGGAATTCAGCTAGATTCAAATTATATTCTTTCTGGACTTTAGGATTTAAGATAATAGGAGTATGCCAGATCCTTGTACAAAAGACATTATACTTCCTTAGTTTTTTGACTAGTTGATCGCGATTGATACTTTCTGGCACCAGTGCAGAAAGATAAGTAAAGACGTTATTTCTAGAATCTTGAACTTTAAAGCCTAATTTTCTAAGCTCTTCTTTAAAAAGCAAAGCTAGTTGGATTCTATTATCTAAATTCTTTTCAAATCCATTAAAGAAATTAAGAAATAGATTTAGGGAAACCCTATTGAGTTGGCTTGGGTTATCTAGTTTCTCTTTTCTTAAAAATTTTGGAGAGATTTCATTTCCGTATTTTTTAAAAAAATAAGCAAAGGAAGAACAAGAGTTTAAGAGAGAAATAAAGTCTCGAAAATTGAAATTAGTTTTAGGTAAAGAAGATTCTTCATTTTTAGGTAATACTGCCATTCCTCCTCGCAAACTGGGAAATGATTTATACAAGCTAAAGAGAGCGGCATCACCGAAATTTCCAACGAAGGCTTCATTTATCTTAGCTCCAAAACTGTGGGCGCAGTCTTCAATAACCAGAACTTCCTTTCCAGCTATTTCTTTGATTTTCTTAATATCTAGAGGAAGGCCGTAGGTATGAGAAACTAAAATTGACTTAACCTCGGGGTTAATCTTGTCTAAAAGGAGGTTTGAGTTAAGATTAAAAGTATCCTTTTCTATATCTAAAAAGATAGGGGATATGTTATATTGTTTAAATATGGGAAAGAATATATCGCAGATGTAAGCTGGTAAAATTATTTGAGAATTTTGAAGGTTGAATCTTTCTATAATAAGACGGAAAGCAGAACGGCCCATATCAGTGAAGACAAGGGTTTTGTCTGGAAAATAAAAGGACAACTTTTTATTTAAAGTTTCTAGATCAGGAGATTTTAAAAAACTATAAAAAACAAGCTTTAAGTTTTCTATATTAAATTTTATTTGAGGATGAACGAAAAACATGAAAGTTTTAATACCAGTCTTACATTATTATCCAGTGATTGGGGGATTAGAGCAATGGACCCAAAATATCGCCGAAAGACTTTCTGAAAAAGTCGGGGTTTTTGTCGTAACCGGAAAAGTGGCGGATCAACCCAAAGAGGAAATTAAAAGCGGAGTTAATATATCCAGGACTTCTTTATTTTCCTTAAGGGATCTTTCTTATTCTTCACTTCTTTATATTTTAACTTCTCTGCCCTTTATATTTTTAAATTCCCTCAAAGTGATTAAGAGGGAGAAAATAGATTTACTTCACTGCCAGGGATTTTTAAGCTCTTTTTTAGGCTACTCACTTTCTAAGTTGACTAAAACTCCTTATATTATAACAGTTCAGCGCTTAGAAGAGAATAAGGGTTTTTTAAGGAAATTAGTTTACAAGAATGCCAAAGTCTGCATTGCAGCCAGTTCTGCTATTAAAAAGTATTTTGAAGAGATCGGATGTTCCAATATTGAAATAATTCCTAACGGTGTAGAATTAAAGAGACTTCAAGGTTTTGATCGTCAAAGAAGTAGAGATAAGCTGGGAATTAAAAATGAATTTTTAATAATGATAATAGCCAGATTAGAAAAGGTTAAAGGAATAGAATATTTAATTAAGGCTTTAAAGCAGGATGAACTGTTTACCATAAATTACAAACTTTTTATTATTGGCGATGGTTCAGAAAGAAAAAATCTTGAAAGATTAGTAAAAAATTTAGGTCTTCAAAATAGGGTTAAGTTTTTTGGAGAGATTTCCAATAAGAAAATTCCAGAACACCTTGCCGCCGCCGATTGCTTTGTTTTACCCTCTTTAAGGGAAGGATTTGGAATAGTAATCTTAGAAGCTCAAGCAGCCAGGGTCCCAGTTATTGGGACCAATATCGGTGGAATAAGAGATATTATTGAAGACGGGAAGACCGGAATTTTAGTTGAGCCAAAGAATTCAGAAGGGATCGCTTTAACTCTTATTAAAATTCATTCTCAACCCGAACTTGCTCAAAACTTAGTTAATAATGCTTTGGCTGAATTACCAAAATATAATTGGCAAAATATTGCCCAAAGAGTAAATCAAATTTACCAAAAAATATTAATATGAAAATATTAATTGCCACTGGTATTTTTCCTCCAGACATTGGAGGACCAGCAATATATGTTGAGAGATTGGCAAATAAGCTATCTCAACGTAATTTAGAGGTGGCAGTGATTACTTATGCTGGTGGATTAAATTCAAACCCTAAAACGAAAAAATATGACTTTTCGGTTATTAGGGTTTCTCGAAGATATCCAAAAGGGTTAAGGCATTTTTTATATTTTTTACACTTATTAAATTTAGCAAAAGATTCTGACGTTATTTATGCCCAGAATTTAACTAGCGCTGGATTCCCATCGATATTAGCTTCTAAAATTTTAAGAAAGAAACTTGTCATAAAGGTAGTAGGAAATTACGCTTGGGAGCAGAGTTCAATGAGGGGCTGGTTTTCTGGAAGAATAAGCGAATTTCATAAAGCAAAAACTTTTAAAATTAAACTTTTAAAAAGGATGCAAGAAGCGCTGGCTAAGAGGGCTAATTTAATCGTTGTCCCATGCAACTATTTGAAAAAATCCATTAATAGCTGGGGGGTCCCAGAGAACAAAATACAATTAATTTATAATGCGCCAAAAGATTTGCTCAGTTTAGATATTTTTAATAAAGATTCTCAAGAGGAAATTAAATCCGATGGAAAAACTATATTATCGATTGGAAGATTAGATTCCTGGAAAGGATTTCATTGCTTAATTGAAATCACAAAAGATTTACTTCAGGAAATACCAAATTTAAAACTATTGATTATAGGAGAAGGGGATGAAAGAAAAAACTTAGAATTTAAGATTAAAAAATTAGGGCTTGGAGATAAGGTTAAATTAGTTGGGCGAGTTTCTCATGAGGAGATACCTTTATTTTTTAAAAAATCCGATATTTTTATTCTTAATTCAGCTCAAGAAGGCTTTGCTCATGTTATTTTGGAATCTATGCAGTTGGGAGTCCCCGTAATAACCACGAATGAGGGAGGAAACCCCGAATTGATAGAAGATGGAGTTAACGGAATTTTAGTGGAATATAATAATAAAGAGCAATTAAAAAAAGCTATAATTAAATTAATAAACGACAAAAACTTAAAGCAAAAATTTATAGAAAATTCAAAGATTAAACTTAAAAAGTTTAGTTGGGAAAATTTAGTAAATGAAACACTAAAAGCGTTAAAACCATGAAGAAAGTTTTATTTATTGGAGTTACAAAATTTGATTTTGAGAAATCGCCGCCATTGCATCTTCAAAAGAAGTTTTTAGGGTTAAGCAAAGGAACAAAGCCCTATTTATTAGGTAGAGGACGGCCTTTTCATAAAAAAATTTGGGGAGCAGACGTTTATCTCTTACCTCAAGGAATTTTCTTTTGGCCCCTGGCTTTTTTCCTAACGGTTTATTTGTGTTTGGTAAAAAGAATTGATGTAATAATAAGCCAATCTCCGTTATTAGAAGGTTTTTTGGGATCCATCTTAAAGATTTTATTTAAAAAAGAATTAATAGTTGAGATTCACGGAGATTGGGAAGATGGCCCATTTCTTTCTAAAAAAAGGAGATTTGAATCTTTTCAAAGAAAATTTATTCCTGCCATAGCCAGATTCAGCTTTAAAAATGCAGACAAAATTAGAGGGGTGGCTAGATATTTAATAAAAAGAGCTAAAGAAATTGCTCCCAAAAAGCCATACTTTTTATTTCCAACTTTTACTGATTTAGAAATATTTCTTAAAGAAAGCAGTATTAGCTACAATAATTATATTTTATTCGTGGGACAGCTAGAAGAAGTTAAGGGAACAGAATACCTGATTGATGCTTTTGCTAAGACTAGCAAAGACTTTCCTGATTTTAAGTTAATAATTATCGGAGAGGGAGAAGAAAGAGAGAACTTAAAATCTAAGGTTAAGGATTTAAAATTGCTGGATAGGGTAGAATTTAAGGGAAAGCTTTCTTTAGAAGAAACGAAGAATATCATGAAAGATTGTTATTGTTTAGTTTTACCTTCTTTGTCTGAGGGGTTACCAAGAGTCTTATTGGAGGCTCAGGCTCTTAGTAAGCCTTTGATCGCCAGCGAGGTGGGAGGCATCCCGGAGTTAATTGAGGATGGCCAAACCGGATTTTTATTTGAAGTTGGTAATTCAAACGAACTGGCAGAAAAATTAAAAATTTTAATAAAGAACAGAGATTTAGCGATTAAAATGGGAAGAATTGGTAAGAATTTTGTAGCTAAAAATTTCTCTAATGAAAAGTATATGGAAAATTACATCCAAATGATTAATAATTAGATAAAGTCGGTCAATATTGCCAAAAATCGAAAATTATTTTATGATAAATAGCTAAGACAGATAATAAGAATTAAAACTTAATAAAAGTAAAAATATGTTCAATAACGTTCAAAAAATATTAGTTTTAGCTCCTCATACCGATGACGCTGAAATCGGGTGCGGCGGGACAATCACTAAATTCATAGAGGAAGGTAAAGAAGTTTTTTTAGCTAATTTCTCAAAAGCTCCTATTTTAAAGGAATCTTCTTTAAGCCCTGATATACTTTTAGAGGAATTAAAAGAATCGGCAAAGGTTTTAGAGATTGATTCTCAGCATCTTTTAATTTATGATTACCCGGTAAGAAATTTAACCGAGCATCGTCAGGAGATTTTAGAAGAAATGTTGAAGCTTAGAGATAAGATAAAGCCAGATTTAGTTTTTATGCCTACATTGGGCGATATTCATCAAGACCATCAAGTAATTGCTAAGGAGGGATTACGCGCCTTTAAGCGCACTACTATCTTATGTTACGAAGATCCATGGGGCCACCTTACTTTCAGTACTGTTGGTTTTATACTTTTAGAGGAAAAAAATATTGAGAAGAAAATAGCAGCTATAAAAAAATATAAATCTCAAGAGCACCGTCTATACATGGACGAAAAATTTATTAGAAGCTTAGCTAAGGTTAGAGGGGTTCAAATCGGTGCATCTTATGCTGAAGCTTTTGAGGTAGTTCGATTAATAATCAAATAAACATGAAACAAGCCACAGTCTTAATTACGGGGATCGGGGGTCCGGGAGCCCCTGGAACAATTAAGAGTCTTAAATTAATTAAGGAGAGAAAAATAAAGATAGTAGGAATAGATATGGATAAAAATGCAGTAGGTTTTAGCATGGTTGATAAATCATATATTGTTCCTCCAGCTCAAGATAAAAATTTCATTCAGACTCTTTTAAAGATTTCAAAAAAAGAAAAAGTAGACGTTATTTTACCTTTGTCTGCCTCCGGGATTAATGAATTAGCTCAATCTAAAAAAAAGTTTGAAGATCACGGTATTAAAATTTCTATTTCTAATCCAGGCGCCCTTAAAAATGCCAATAATAAATATTCTTTACTGGATCATTGTAAACGAAATAACATTCCAGCACCCGACTTTTATTTAGCTAAAAATTATAAAGAATTTGAAAAAGCAGTTTTTGCTCTTGGCTATCCTAAAAAAGGAGTTTGTTTTAAGCCGCCTATCTCTAAAGGAGCGCGTGGGTTCAGAATCTTAACTAAAAAGCCAAACCATCTTGCCTCGTTAATTGATTCCAAACCCAATAATGCTTTAATAAGTTTTAAAGAGGCCCAGTCTATTTTAAAGATTGCCAAACCTTTTCCCGAATTAATAGTTATGGAGTATTTACCAGGCAAAGAATACAGCGTTGATACCTTAGCAGATGAGGGTGAAGTCCTCCTCGTTGTTCCTCGTTCAAGAGATAAAACTAAAATGGGAATAAGCGTGGTCGGAACTACTGTTAAAGATAAAGAAATAATTAAATATTCCAAAAAAATTATAGAGGCCTTGAAATTAAACGGTAATATCGGTTTTCAGTTTAAGAAAGATAAAAACGGCGTACCTAAAATAATCGAATCTAATCCCAGGCTTCAAGGGACAACCGTACTTTGTACGGCAGCTGGAGTAAATTTGGTTTATTTGGCAGTAAAATTAGCCCTAGGAGAAAAAATAGTTAAGCCGAAGATTAAATGGGGAACAAAAATGATTCGTTATTGGCAAGAAATATATTATGACAAATCAGGACACTCATTTACACTCTAAATTTTCTTATGATGGAGAAAACAGTATTGAGGAAATGGTAAAAACAGCCATTAAATTAGGATTGAAAGAGATAGCTTTTACTGAGCATGTTGAAAAAAATACTAAATGGGTAGATAAATTTGTAAAAGAGATTAAAAGAGTACAGAGAAAATATCCTCAAGTAAAAATTTATTCAGGGATTGAAGCAAAGGTTATTGATTTAAATGGCAATATTGATGCTACCAATAAAGTCTTTAAGAAAGTTGATTTAGTTTTAGGATCTTTTCATAGAATACCAAAAGCAAAAGAAAAATATTTAGTGCATGAAGAAATTTTATCTGATAAGAAAAGAGCACTTCATTTATGGTACAGAGCAATGATAGAACTTCAAAAAAATAAGAATGTTGATATTATTGCTCATCCTACAGCGATGTTAAAAAAATATGAGATAAGGCTACCTAATTCAATGAAGAAAGCGATTGTTAAAAATGCTAAAAAATATAAAAAAGTTTTTGAATTCAATAAAAAATACAAAGTTCCAGACAAAGAATTTCTTAGTATGTTAAGAAAGAAGAAAGTTAAAATTACTTATGGCAGTGATAGTCATAATATTAAGAATTTTCTGAAATCTTATAAGAAAAAACACAATAAATTATCTTAAAGGGATTATGAAGACAATTATATTAGCTGGGGGAAAAGCTACTAGGCTTTCTCAATCAGCCAAAGATATTCCAAAAGCCCTTGTGAAAGTAGGTCAAAAGCCTATTTTACAGCATCAAATAGATTGGCTTAAAAGCCATGGCATTAAAGATAAAGAGATTAAATTATCTTTAGGTTTTAAAGCGAATGAAATAATAGATTATTTAGCTGGGAAGCACGATTACGTAGTTGAGAAAGAACCTTTAGGTACCGGAGGTGCGATTAAATTTACTTCCAAAGGCTTTAAAGAACCATTTTTAGTGCTAAATGGGGATATATTAACAGACTTGAATTTATCTAAGTTTATTGATGTATTTAAAGAATCTTCTTTTCCTAATATGCATGTAATATCTAAGGTTGCTAATTATGAAGGATTGGGAGTTGTTATGGTTGATTCAGGATCAACAATTAAATTTTTAGAAAAACCGGATTTTGAGAATAAAAAATCATCAGAATTCATAAACGTTGGTGTATATATTCTTTCACCTAATATATTTAATGGTGTGGACTCTGAATTTTTTATGATAGAAAAAGATATTTTTCCTAAAATATCTCAAGAAGGAATGCTCGGTAATTTTGTTCATAATGGTTTTTTTCAAGACTTAGGCACTGAAGAAAGATTGAGAAAAACAAGAAGAACATTTAATCTTTAATATGAAATTATTAGTTATTACTCAGAAGGTTGATATTAACGATGACAATTTAGGATTTTTTCATAAATGGTTAGAAAAGTTTTCTGCGAGATTAGATAAACTTTATGTAATTTGTCTTTGGAAGGGGGAATATAGATTACCAGATAATGTTGAAGTTTTATCTCTTGGAAAAGAAAATGGTTTTTCAAAATTAAAACAATTTTTCAGATTACAAAAAATTCTCTTAAAAACTCTTCCTGTCGTAGATGGAGTTTTTATTCATATGTCTCCAATTTACGTAATTACTTCTTTTCCTTTAGTGAAAATATTTAGAAAGAAAATGATGCTTTGGTTTCTTCATAAATCTTTAAACTGGAAGTTGAAACTAGCAGAAAAATTAGTAGATAATATTTTAACTGCTTCGGAAGAAAGTAATCGTTTGAAAAACCGAAAAAAAATCAAAATTCTCGGACATGGTATTGATATAGATCAATTTAAACAATCAGAACTTATTACAAGTTCATTAAAACTTAGGATATTATCTGTAGGTAGAATTGCTCCTTCAAAAGATTTAGAAACATTAATTCATGCCATTGATATTTTAATAAATCAAAAAAGCATTAGAGATATTGAGATAAAAATTATTGGTAGTCCTCTTGAGGATTCTGAAAAAAAATATTTTGAAAGATTAAAGTTTTTAGTTCAAGAAAAAAACCTACAAAATTATATAGAATTTTTAGGTGGAGTACCGCACCGAGAAATGTCAAAATATTACCAAAATTCTGATTTAGTTGTGAATTTAAGCCATACAGGGAGCATTGATAAAATAGTTTTAGAGGCTATGATTTCTGGTTGTTTAGTTTTAACTTGCAATGAAGCTTTTGAAACAATTTTAGATCCAAAATATCTTTTTAAGAAAAAAGATTCAGAGGGGTTAGCTCAGATGATTATTAAATTAAAAGGGGTTGAGAAAGATAAAAGCTTAAAAGAAATAGTCGTTAAATATCATAATTTAGATAATTTAATAGATAAAATAATTTTAGGTTTTCATGTGTAGTATTAATGGTTTTAATTTTCAAGACGAGGGACTGATCAGAAAAATGGTGGATATAACCAGACACCGGGGACCCGACCAAGAAGGGTTTTATTGCGGTGAAAATATTTCTTTAGGCCACGCCAGGCTTTCTATTATTGATCTTTCCGAAAAAGCCAGACAGCCAATCTGGAATGAAGACAAATCAATATGTCTTATTTGTAACGGTGAAATATATAATTTTCAGGAAATAAGAGAAGGGCTTCAAAAAAAAGGGCATAAGTTTTTTTCTCAATCAGATAGCGAAGTAATCATCCATCTTTATGAAGAAAAGGAAGAGAAATGCTTAGAAGATCTTAATGGAATTTTTGGTTTTGCCATTTTCGATAAAAATAAAGATAAGATTTTTTTAGCTCGAGATAGAATTGGCGTAAAACCCCTTTATTATTATTTTGATGGTAAAAAATTTATTTTTTCCTCGGAAATTAAGGCAATTTTGGTTCATCCCATTAAGAGAGCAGTAGACAAAGAAGCCCTTTTGCATTATTTTCGGATTTTTTTTGTTCCCAGCCCATTTACTTTATTTCAGGATATTAAGAAGCTTCCACCGGCCAATTATTTAATTTATGAAAAAGGAAAGATTACTCATCATAGATATTGGGAACTTCAAGACTCTTCTGAGATAAGTTCTAAAGAAGAAGCAATAGAAGAGATAAAGTCTCTGCTTAAAGATTCTGTTAAACGCCAGTTAATTTCTGACAGACCAGTGGGTATTTTTTTGAGCGGAGGCATTGATTCCAGCTCTATTTTAGGAATGGCTTCTCAATTCATTTCCGGGAAAATTAAAACTTATTCTGTTGGCTTTGATATTAATATTGAAGAGGAAAAATTTAATAGGGATTTTCGGCTGGCGCGTCAAACCAGTAAATACTACAAAACTGATCACCACGAACTGTTAGTAAGCGATATTGATGTTAGGGATAATATCGAGAAAGTAATTTGGCACATGGAAGAACCTGTTCCCAATCCTATTCAGGTTCCTAATTTTCTTCTTTCTCAACTTGCCAAAAAAGAAGTGGCTGTTGTCTTGGGGGGCGATGGGGGAGATGAGATTTTTGGCGGATACCCCCGTTATTATTACAGTAAGCTGATAGATCAGTATCAGCTTCTGCCTTCTTTTCTTAGAAAGAATATCTTTCCTCCTTTCTTAAAATTAATGTTTTCCAAAAAAGACTTAGCGTCAAAACTTAATACTCCTTCCGGCGTTAGCCGCTATCTTTTATTCATGGGCGAGAAGTCACGAATTTTATCTCAGGTTCTAAAAAAGGATTTTTTAGAAGAACTTACAGGAGATTTTTTGCGAAAGTTGTATCCTGAAGATAAGTTTAAGGATAAAACAAAATACCTTATGTATTTAGACCTTTTAACCTGGCTTCCTGACGAATCTTTAATTCGTTCAGACAAAATGACCATGGCTTTTGGATTAGAGGAGAGGGTGCCGATTTTGGATCACCGTTTAGTAGAATTTGCTTTCAGAATTCCAACAAAGTATAAAGTCCGGGGAAAAAAAGATAATAAGTGGATTTTCAGGGAAGCAATGAAAGAATACTTACCTTCTCATCTTTTGGGCAAAGAGAAACGAGGCTGGTTTTCTCCAGCAGCTAAATGGCTAAGGAAGGGCTTAAAAGACTTTGCTTATGAGGTTCTTTCGCCAAATTATAATCATCAAACCCAGGAATATTTTAATTTTCCAGAAATTAAAAAGATTTTAGATGATCATATTTCAGGAAAAAGGTATAACTTAGACATGATTTGGTCGTTGCTCACTTTTCAAATTTGGTACAAAACTTTCATAACAAAATGACTTTAATCTATATTGCCAACGCAAGAATTCCTACCGAAAAAGCCCATGGAATTCAAATAATGCAAATGTGCCGGACTTTTGCCAATTCAAAGTTTGATGTTGAATTAGTTATCCCCAAAAGATTTAACTACATCAAAACAGATCCCTTCCAATATTATGGTATAAAGAGGTCTTTTGAGATAAAGAAGCTTCCTTGTTTAGATTTGATTGTCTTAGATAAATATATTGGACATCTTGGGCTTTGGGTGGAAAGCTTTACTTACTTTATTTCCTTGTTTTTTTACCTTCTCTTTAAAAATCCCAGTTTGATTTATACCAGAAATGTTCTTCTTTTACCTTTAACCTTTTTGAAGAAAAACGTGTTTTTTGAAGCTCATACGTTTCCCAGGAATTATTCCTTATATTCCCCGTTTTTTAAGAGATTAAAGGGAATAGTGGTTATTACTCAAAAACTCAAGGATTTATTTGTCCAAAAGGGGATATCTCCAGATAAAATTTTAGTTGCTTCAGACGGAGTAGACCTGGAAAAATTTAATATAAAAGAAACAAAAGAAGAGTGTCGTAAAAAACTGAATTTACCATTAGATAAAAAAATAGTCCTTTATACCGGACATTTATATCAATGGAAGGGAGTTCAAACTTTGGTTGCAGCCAGCGAATACTTGCCAGCCAATGTAGAGGTTTATTTTGTAGGTGGCACCACTAAAGATATTCGAGACTTCAGACTTCAAACCTTAAATCTCAAACTTAAAATCGTTGGTCATAAGCCATACTCTGAAATTCCTTGCTGGCTCAGGGCTTCTGATGTTTTAGTTCTGCCAAATTCTGCTAAAGAAGAAATTTCAAAAAGTTGGACGTCACCATTAAAGCTTTTTGAATACATGGCTGCCAAAAAACCAATTATATCTTCAGATTTACCATCTTTAAGAGAAGTCTTAAATGAAGGAAATGCAATTTTGGTTAAGCCAGATAGTCCAGAGGAGCTAGCTGAAGGTATTAAAAAAGCCCTGGAAAATCCAGGGTTAGCTAATAAAATTTCAGAGCAAGCTTTTTTAGATGTAAAGCAATACACTTGGGATAACCGAGTTAAAAAAATCTCAATGCTTTTTTAACCTAAATTTCCGGTGTTTTTTGGAATAAAAAAGGGTGGACGTCAATGTTATTGAGCCGCCTTATTTTGTTCCTAAGTTTTCTATTGTGAGAGAGCGAAGCGAGGAAACCATTTCTAGATCCTCTTTTGGTGTATCTTCTTGAGGTAGAGTCATTAGATCGAATCCTTCAATGCCGCCTTGCTTTCTCGGAAAAAGATGCCAATAGACATGTCGTGTTTCATCAAGATAAGCAAGATAGACTTTTTTTGTATCGTAAGCCTTCATTAGGGCTTTCCTAACAGCCCACACGATTTCCATTAAGTGTTGGTAGTCTTCTTGAGAAAGATCATTTAGATCCTCAATATCTTTCTTCCAGGCAATTATGGTTTTTCCTTCAACGTGATTTTTATGAAATCCAAGACAAGCATAGAGTTTTTCATCCTCATAGAAAACAGATTCTTCCATCGGTTCAGGGAATTCTGCCAATCAATTTCACTGTTCCTATTTTACTATAATTTTAAGAATTTGTCAAGATTAGTGATTTCTTCCTGGGTTTAATAGGGGGGCCTAGGTAGACAAAAAGGCAAATTTTTGTATACTAAAAGCAGATTATTTACATGCCAACTTTAAGAGAAAAAACAATTTTAGTTACTGGAGGAGCGGGATTCATAGGATCCCATCTTTGCCAGGAGTTATTAAGAGAACGGGGCAACAAAGTGATTTGTCTCGATAATTTTTTTACTGGAAGCAAAGACAATATCAAGGATTTATTGGAAAATCCGGATTTTAAATTAATAGAGCATGACGTAACAAAACCCATTTCTCTAGAGAATATTGATCAGATTTATCATTTAGCTTGTCCTGCTTCTCCTGTTCACTATCAACACAACCCCATAGAAACTGTGAGGACCAATGTTATAGGTACCTTAAATATGCTGGATTTGGCAAAAAAAACCGGCGCTAGAATTCTTCAGGCTTCCACTTCTGAGATTTATGGCGATCCTTTAGAACATCCTCAATCAGAAAGCTATTTAGGAAACGTTAATCCTGTTGGTATTAGAGCCTGTTATGATGAAGGAAAGAGGTGCGCTGAAACGCTTTGTGCTGATTATCGTAGACAAAGAAAGGTGGATATTAGAATTGTTAGGATATTTAATACTTACGGCCCTAATATGCACCCTAATGACGGAAGGGTGGTTTCTAATTTTATTGTTCAAGCATTGAAACAGGAACCCATTACTATTTATGGTGATGGGAGCCAAACCAGGGCTTTTCAATACATTGATGATTTAATAGGGGGGCTGATAAAAATGATGGAAAATAATAGTAGATTTTGGGGGCCGGTTAATTTAGGCAATCCTAAAGAATTTACCGTAAAAGAGTTAGCGGAAAAAATATTAGAGTTAATTCCAGAGAGTAAAAGCAATATTATTTATCGCGATTTACCGTCTGACGATCCTAAAAAAAGGAAGCCAGATATTAGTTTAGCTAAAGAGAAATTAGATTGGGAACCAAAAATTTCTCTTGAAGACGGCCTTGTAAAGACAATTGAATATTTTAAAAAGGTAATTTAATAATGGATATTTTAGAGAAGCTTAAAAACCACAAATATTTGATTTTCGCTTTATTCTTTGCTCTTTTAAACATGGGAGCGATTTTTTTAATTTTTGGGTTTCAAGAATACGGTGACAGCCCAGAATATATCGGTCTTATTCATTGGTTTCAGGGAGATGAAACAGGCTTAAGTCTTCGTCGCCTGGTTACTCCCTTGGGCCCGTTATTAGCTCTTCCCTTTGAACCTTTGGCAAGAGGATCAGGATTAATTGTCCAGAATATATTTTTTTATTTGCTGTGTACCTTTTTAATTTTCAAGATAACCGAACTGATTTACCAAAATCAAAGGCAGGCTATGCTTGCTTCAATATTCTTTGTCGTTTCAGTCCAGGTTTTATCTAACGGCATTTCCTACCTGACAGATGCTGGAGGATGGTTTTTTTACCTTCTTTCAATATTTTTAACTCTGCTTTATTTTAAAAGTAAAAATAAGAGATTAATTCCAGCGAACGGATTTCTTGCGGGCTTAGGGTTTTTAATGAAAGAAAGCGGAGGATTGGGAGCCTTGTTTTTTGGTTCAATGATTTTACTTTCAAGAAACCTCGTGGTTAAAGAAAAAATTATAAAAATATTATATTTTGGAATATTTTTCTTGGCCCCCATTTTAATATGGCAAGCCTGGACTTTTAAATATTTTCATTTTACCGCTTTCCATAACTATCTTATAGGTCGGGCAGGTACGGAGGGAGAGGGGTTGATTTTGTCCTCTTTTCGCTACATTGGTCAGCTTTTCATAGTCATAGGGATACTCTGGCCTTTTGTTTTCATCGGTCTCTGGCGAGAATTAAAGGAGAAAAACTGGGAGAGAATGAAGATATTTTTAGCCCTCATTCCTTCTTCTTTTGTCTTTTTGTTTTGGTCTACTTGGGCTGGGGCAAGAACTGTTTTCTATTTTGCTCCCCTGGGAATCATTTTAGCGACCTATGGTTTGGATTTTTTCTGGCAAAAACTCGGTGAAAAGAAAGGAATATTAATGATTTCTCTTCTTATTTTATTTATTTTAGTTTTTAATTATTATTTTGTTTTAATAAATACCAATATTGCTTTTGTTGATAAAATAGCTCAATTTTTGGGTATTTTATAGTATTTGATTATTAACAATGAATTTGTTAAAGTTTATTTATGGATATATTATTTATAAATCCACCTTGGTATAAAAAATCAGGAAACATATGGAAAAGTGTTTCTGCTTGTTTGCCGCCTTTTGGTTTAGCCCTTTTAGCAGCCATATCAAGAGAAAAAGGTTTTTCCGTTTCTATTTTAGACTTTAATGCTTTACAGGTAGGATTAGACAAATTTGAAGAGCATTTGCCGGATTCTCCTCCAAAATTTATTGGAATTACAGCTACTACTCTTCTTATCAATAACGCTTTAGAGATATCTAAAATAGTTAGAAAAAAGTATCCAAATACTAAAATAATATTTGGGGGCGTCCATACTACGGTAATGCCAAGAGAAATTCTAGCCAAAAAAGAAGTAGATTACATTGTCATGAGAGAAGGGGAAAATAGTCTTATAGAATTACTTTCCGGTAAAAATCCAGAAGAAATTAATGGAATCGGATTTAAAAGAGATGGCAAGCTTATTATAAATGAACCACAACCCATAATCCCAGATCTTAATATTTTCCCGTTTTTAGCTTACGATATCTTGCCGGTTAATAAATACTATTCAGCTGCCGGAAGCTATAAAAGAGAACCTTCTTTTGGCATGATTACTTCTCGGGGTTGCCCGGGAAGATGTACTTTTTGTAACGGTGATTTGTTTGGAGCGAGGATAAGATTTAAAACAGCCGAAAAGATGGTTGAGGAAATAAAGCTTTTGCAAGAAAAACATGGAATAAAAGATATTGTTTTTTATGACGATACTTTTACCAGTAATAGAAATAGAGTAAAAGAATTCTGCAACCTTATTTTAGAAAACAAAATGGATTTAACCTGGAGTTGTTTTTCAAGGGTGGATACGGTTGATTTAGAAACGCTTAAAATAATGAAGGAGGCTGGTTGTCACCAGGTAATGTATGGGATTGAATCTGGAGATGCGGAAATATTAAAAAATATTCAAAAGAGAATTTCTCTTGAGAAAGTTGAGGAAACAATAGCTGCTACCAAAAAGGCGGGAATAGACACCAGATTAGCTTTTATGATAGGTAATCCCGGAGAAACCGAGGAAACTATTCAAAAAACCATTAAATACGCTATTTTTTTAGATCCAGATTTAGCTATATTTAACATCACCACTCCCTATCCTGGTACCCAAATGTTTGCCTGGGCAGAAAGTAATAATCTTTTAATGCACAAAAATTGGGAAGATTATAACTTCTCTATGCCTGTAATGAAGCTACCAACTATTTCCTCTGAAAAGGTACTTTATTACTACAAAAAGGCCTATCAGCAGTTCTATATGAGGCCATTTTATATTTTAAAAAGGCTAATGAAGATAAGGAGCTTTAACGATCTAAAAAGAAACTTTAGACCATTTATTGGGCTGATAAATTTTAGTTTTAATAAATAATTATTATAAAAATGATAAACATTGGAATTATAGGTTGTGGTTATTGGGGGCCAAACATAATGAGGAATTTCCAGGCAATAAAAGGTTGCCAGGTAAAGATGGTTGCTGATTTAATCCCGGAGAATTTAACAAAGATTAAAAAGCTTTATCCCCAAATTATCACAACTCAAAATTACAAAGATATTTTAAGAAATCCCCAAATTGACGCTGTGGCTGTTATCACTCAAGCTGCCACTCATTATTCTTTAATTAAAGAGAGTTTACTATCAGGAAAGCACGTTTTTGCCGAAAAACCCATAACTCTTAAATCAAGCGAAGGAGAAAAATTAATCAGTTTAGCCAAGAAAAGAAGAAAAATTTTAATGGTAGGGCACGTTTTTGAATATAATTCTTTGGTCAGGAAAATTAAGGAAATTATAAAGAAAGGGGAGCTGGGCAAGATTTATTTTATTTTTTCTTCAAGACTTAGCCCAGGTCCTATTCGTTCTGATGTTAGCGTGGTCTGGGATTTTGCTTTCCATGACATTTCCATTATTACTTATTTATTAGACAAAAATCCTTTAAGAGTTTCAGCTAAAGGGCATAACTCTTTAAAGAAGAGCTTGGAGGATTTTGGTTTTATTGATTTGGAGTTTCCAAACCATATTTCATCTCGCATTAGTGTTGCTTGGTTATATCCTACTAAAGAGCGGGGCATGATTATTGTCGGGAGCAAAAAGATGCTGGTTTACAATGATATAGATCGCGAAAAACCCCTGGTTCTTTATAACAAAGGCATTAATTGGTCGGCTTTTAAGAAATCAAAGAAAATATCTTTTTACGACAAAGGAGTTAGTTATCCTAAAGTAAAACAAAAAGAGCCTTTACGAGTTGAGTGCCAGCACTTTATTGATTGCTTAAAAAAAAAGAAGACTCCCTTAACTGATGGCAAAAGGGGAGTGAAGATCGTAAAAATATTAGAAAAAATTCAAAAGTCTTTGGATTCAAACGGCAAATTAATAAATGTATAAGAATAAAAGAATTATTTTAATAGTCCCGGTTTTTAACGAAAAAGAACTTATCGGCAGAGTGGTGGATAAAGCAAAAGGAACCCCTATTGATGAAATTTGCGTTATAAGCGATGGAAGTACTGATGATAGTCCTGAAGTTGCTAGGTCCAAGGGAGCCACTATTCTTTTTCATCAAAAGAGAAAGGGAATTGGAGCGGGAATTAGAACCGGCATTAAATATGCCCTTACTCATAACTTTGACATAATTGTGGTTTGCGCCGGGAATGACAAAGATAATCCACAAGAAGTGGATAGATTATTAAAGCCGATTGTGGAAGAAGGGTATGATTACATTCAGGGATCTCGTTACATGAAAGGCGGAAAATGGGGCAATACCCCTTTTTATAGAGTTTTATTATCTAAGGTTTTTTTCTTATTCTCATCTCTTTTGGTTGGTAAAAGATTTACTGATTTTACCAATGGCTTTCGAGCTTATACCAAAGAATTTATTAAAGACGAAAGAATAAATATTAATCAGGAGTGGCTGAATGCTTACGAATTAGAGCCTTACTTGCATTGTAAAGCAGTAACCTTGGGCTATAGGGTTAAAGAGGTGCCGGTAACCAAGATTTACCCCAATAAAAAAACTAGTAAAATCAGGCCTTTTATTGACTGGTGGAAGATAATAAGGCCAGTAATTTATCTTAAACTAAGAATAAAAAAATAGCTGCGATTGTCGCAGCTATTTTTATTTTAGTCTTTTATTAACTATTAGCTTTTTCAAATTCTTTGATAGCTTTAACTATATAATTGATTTTTTCTTCTGTTAATTCAGGAAACATTGGCAAAGAAATAATTTCATTGGCTGCTTTTTCTGTCATTGGGAAGTCTCCTTTTTTATGTCCTAAATCCTTATAAGCTTCTTGAAAGTGTATGGGAACTGGATAGTGAATGCCAGCTCCAATTTCTTTCTCTTTAAGAAAGTTAATGAGTTCATCTCTTTTTTGAGATCTAACAACATAGAGATGGAAAACGTGATCAGCCCAGGACTCTATTTTCGGAGTTATTAAAGAGGTTTCTTTTAGTAATTCAGTGTATTTTTGAGCCCAGTTGCCCCTGGCTTTATTCCATTCATCCAAGTGTTTTAACTTAACCCTTAAGACAGCAGCTTGAATAGTATCAAGACGATTATTAAAACCTTTAATTTCGTGAAAATACTTCTTTTTTTGGCCGTAATGCCTAAGCATTCTTATTTTTTCAGCAAACTCTTCATTATTGGTTGTTATTGCCCCTCCGTCACCGAAGGCTCCCAGGTTTTTCCCGGGATAAAAGCTGAAAGCTGCAATATCGCCTAAAGATCCAGTTCTTTTTCCTTTATATTCAGCTCCATGGGCCTGGCAGGCGTCTTCAACAACTAATAAATTATTAGCTTGGGCAATTTCTTTAACTTTATCCATATCAACCGGCTGGCCGTAAAGATGGACTGGTATTATGGCTTTGGTTTTTTTGGTAACGGCCTTTTCTAATTGATTTAAGTCAAGATTATAATTATCAGGATTAATATCTATTAGGACTGGCTTTGCCCCTGTCTGGGAAATTGCATCAACCGTAGCCACAAAAGTATTGGCTGCCGTAATTACTTCGTCTCCTTCTTTAACTCCGCCAGCCAGAAGGCTAAGTTTTAAAGCATCAGTGCCAGAGCTCACCCCAAGAGCGTATTTGGTTTGACAATATTTGGTAAAGTCTTCTTCAAAGAGCTTTACTTCTTCCCCTAAAATAAAATCACCCCTTTTCATTACATAGAGTACTTTTTCGTTTATCTCTTGAGAAAGATTTTGATACTGAGTTTGAATATCAACTAATGGAATCTTCATTTTTTCTTTAAAATCTTTTTTAGCTTTGGCAAAATCTTGGCATAAACCTTTTTTTTAGAATAAGGATTAATTAATTGATCAATAGTCTTTTTAACAGCAGCTGGATTGCCAAAAGCTACGCTACCTGGAGGAATATCGCTTACTACTACTGCTCCTCCTCCTATTAAGGAATATTCTCCGATTGTTACGCCGGGCAGTAAAGTGACATTAGCTCCAATTTTTGCTCCCTTTTTAATAACAGGGCCTTTAAGATATTTTGGAGTAGAAGGGGAGACCGGGTAACGATCATTAGCAATAACGACCCCCGGGCCCAAAAAAGCATCATCTTCAATAGTGGTAAATTGGGCGACATAGCAATTATTTTGAATTTTGACATTGTTGCCGATTTTGCATCTATAATCGATTATAGAGTTGGTCCAAATACAAAGATTGTTTCCGATTACATTTTCTTCCCGGATTAAAACATTGTGGCCGGTTTCCAAATTATTACCGATTTTGCTTCCTTCATAAATGACAGAGTTAGATCTAATCTTGGCCTTCCTGCCAATACTAAGTTTCCGGCTTTTAATTTTTCTGCCGGTTTTTTGGCCAATAATTGCTCTTTTATCAATTTCGCTTTTTTTGCCAATAACAATATTCTTCATACCTTTTCTTATTCTCAATTATATAATATTATTAAAGAAAATCAATGGCAAATTATTTATTGAAAATTAAAGAATTGTTTTTTAAGAAACGGTTTTTGATTTTTGTTTTAATTTCCCTCGTATTTTTTCAGCTAATCTTTAGTTTTTCATTTCCGGCCGTAGGTTCTAACGATAACTGGCTGTCTATTGATTCTTATCTTCCAAAGTTTCAGGTTGGGGATAGTGATAATTTCCTTTTAAGCGAGGTCTATCCTTTGATTTCTTCCGAATACCGTTTAAGCGGTGATGTGGGGAACTATTTAGAGCTTGCCCTTAATTTTACTCCTCAATACTTTGAGAACCATGTTTTTCTTAATCGCCCTCTTTACCCATTTTTAATTTCTTTAACTTCAATTCCTCTTCAGGCTTTTTTGGCTCCTTCTTACGGTCTGGTCTTTGTAGCCTCCATTCTTTTGAACTTTATTCTAATAAGTCTGGCTGTTGTTTTATTCTTTTTGCTTCTTAAAAATCTTTTTTCTTTAAGCGTTGCCTTTTTCTCCTCGGTTTTGCTGATTTTTTCTCCATCTGTCCACATCGCTTTAATCCAGCCTTTAGCTGAAATGTTAATGATTTTTGCCGTCTCCCTAACAGCTTATCTTCTCTATAACTACATTAAAAAACCCTCAATCTTCAAGCTAATGCTTTATTCTTTGGTTGTCGGGGTTTTAATGCTGGGGAAGATGTTCTTTGCCATATCCTTTTTTATCTTGCTTTTGGCCCTTTACTTTAAGCGCTACAAAGAAGGAATAATCTTTTCTTTAGTTCATCTCATTCCTTTAGCTTTTTGGTATCTCTGGGTAACTCAAGTTTGGAAGATTCCTTTCTTTTTCCATCAGGTTCAAGATTGGGGAGCTGGAGTCTGGATATTTAATATTTTTTTGGGGCCATGGCACAAAGCTTTTCAAGTTTTACTTGCCATTCCTTTTAACTTTATTGAGGCCTTAATCTACGGTTTTATTTTAATTCCTTTGTTGTTTTCAATTATCGGTTTTAAGTTCCTTCCTTTCAAATCAAAAAACATATTTTATTTCGGTCCCTTTCTTTCCCTTTTTGCCCTCTTTTTTGTAATAAATCTTTATCTTTACTATCATGCCTTTTTACTCTATCCCATTATTTATCCTACAGCCATTTTGGGAATAGGGAGCATATCTGATTCCTTAAAAAAATACAGGCCCTGGTTTTCTCCGGTTTTTTACATTTTAACTATCAGTTTAATAATTATTATTTCTAATGTTAATATATTTAAGTTTTTTGATTGGTTTGCAATTTAAAGCGATTTTGGATAAGATGTTATTATGACAAAAAAGGCGCTTATAACTGGAATTACCGGCCAAGACGGCTCATATTTAGCCGAGTTTTTATTGTCTAAAGGATATGAAGTTCACGGAATTATCAGGCGGGCGAGTACTTTTAATACTTTAAGAATTGACCATATTATTAAGAAAAACCATGATTTTAAAGGAAGATTCTTTTTGCATTATGGAGACATGATTGATGCTACTTCCATTATTACTTTAGTCCAAAAAATCCAACCAGACGAAATTTACAATTTAGCTGCTCAGAGTCACGTTAAGGTTTCTTTTGAAACACCAGAATACACTTCTAATGCCGATGCTCTGGGAACTTTAAGGATATTAGAGGCAATAAGACTATTGGGTTTAACTAATAAGGTTAAATTTTATCAGGCTTCTACCAGCGAATTGTTCGGAAAGGTCCAAGAAGTTCCCCAGACAGAAAAGACGCCTTTTTATCCCAGAAGCCCATATGCTGTAGCCAAGCTCTACGCTTTTTGGATAGCAAAAAATTACAGAGAAGCTTATAATATTTTCGCTTGCAATGGCATACTTTTTAATCACGAAAGCCCGCGTCGAGGCGAAACCTTTGTCACTCGTAAGATAACTCGCGGTATTGCCAGAATTAAGGCTGGTTTGGATAAAAAACTCTATTTGGGCAATATTGAAGCTAAGAGAGATTGGGGATTTGCTCCTCAATACGTTGAGACAATGTGGCAAATGCTCCAAGAATCAAAACCCAATGATTATGTCATAGCTACCGGTGAACAGCATTCAGTGAAAGAGTTTTTAGAAGAGGCTTTTTTGTATTCTGGACTTGGAGACTGGAAACCTTACGTTGAGATTAGTTCCCGTTATTTCAGGCCCACGGAAGCAGATTCTTTAGTAGGTGATTCAAATAAAGCTCAAGAGGGCTTGAATTGGCAGCCCAAAATAAAGTTTAAAGATCTGGTAAAAATTATGATTGACGCTGATTTTAGAAAATTAGGGTTAGAATCCCCGGGTCAGGGAGATAAAATTTTAAAAGAAAAGTTTCCAAATAAATGGTGGGAAACCGATTAAAAAACCCACCTAGGGCGGGTTATCAAGAAATGATGTTTATTTCTTTTAATTCTCTTTCAAGTTCTTTAAGGAATTGTCGCATGAAAGCAAATCTTCGTTTTCCAAATATTTTAGCTTGAGGAATTCTCAGCATATCCTCCCATTGCAAGCAGCGTTGTAAATTATGTGTCATAGATGCTAAATCTTCTTCTCTAGTTGATCTCTTATTTTTTTTAAAATCAGAGTTCTTGTATGGAGGAAGATTTGGGAAATGGGCAATAAGTCGAAAAATACCAATTGCTCCCATATCTAATCTATCAATGTCTTTTAAGTAAATAAGGAGAGTGCTGTCTGAGTCGTAGTTTAGTTGATTGTGTTTTTTCACTGCGTCAACTATTAATTCTATTTCTTTTTTTGAGAGACCGAGAACATGTATAATGTCGGTTACGATTTCTTCTTTTGGTCGCTGTTGGTCGTTAAAAAAGGTAGTTCGATCAATATTGTGAAACCAAATGGCAATCTTTAGTAAAAAGATGTTTATTTCTTTATTCTTGACTATTTTTTCTGCAATTTTCAACATTCTTTGGATATGATAAAGATCGTGCCCATTAGCTGTAAATTCAGGCTGGTAAGCTGGAAATAATATACGTTCAATTTCTTTAAGAATACTTTCTTCTTCCTCTGGACTTCGAGATTTTTCCATTTTCAAGTTACTAAAGAAGACATTAGCTAAAAAACATTAAAATGTTAATATCATTAAAAGACAAAAAAATATTAATTACCGGAGCCCATGGTTTTTTGGGAAAGCATTTGGTTAGGAATCTTTTGGAAAAAAGAAAAGTTCTAAAAGAGAGCTTGTTTTTACCAAAGCGCCAAGATCTTGATTTGAGAAAGTGGGAGAATTGCCAGAAAGCGGTTGAGGGCCAAGATATTGTTATTCACTTGGCAGCTAAGGTAGGAGGAATTGGATTAAATAAAGAAAAGCCAGGAGAGCTTTTTTATGATAATATTATAATGGGAGTTCAGTTAATGGAAGCTGCCAGGCAGGCTGAAGTTAAAAAGTTTGTCGCTCTAGGCACTATTTGCGCTTACCCTAAATTTACCCCTGTTCCTTTTAAAGAAGAAGACTTATGGCAAGGATATCCTGAAGAAACAAACGCCCCATACGGTTTAGCTAAAAAAATGCTTTTAGTTCAATCCCAGGCTTACAGGCAGCAATACGGTTTTAACTCAATTTATCTTTTGCCAGTCAATATGTACGGGCCAGAAGATAATTTTGATCCCAGGTCTTCTCATGTTATTGCAGCTATTATTAGAAAGGTTTGGGAAGCTAAGAGAGACGCTAAAGATTACATTGAGGTTTGGGGGACAGGGAAGCCAACCAGGGAATTTCTTTATATAGAAGACGGAGCAGAAGGAATTATATTAGCCACAGAGAGCTACGATAAACCAGAGCCCGTGAATTTGGGATCTGGCATGGAAATTTCCATAAAAGACCTTATTACTTTAATTTGCAAGTTAATGGATTTTAAGGGAGATATTAGGTGGGATAAAACAAAGCCAGACGGTCAGCCAAGGCGAAAGCTGGATACTTCTTTAGCGAAAAAAGAGTTTGGTTTTCTGGCAAAAATTCCCTTTGAGGAGGGTTTAAAAAATACAATTAACTGGTTTTTAAAGAAGGCCGAAGAAATCACTTAAAATTATGCTTAAAGCTTCAATAATTATTCCTACTCTCAATGAAGTTGAGACAATAGAAAAAATATTAACATCTATCCCAAAAGAAGAAAGGATAGAGGAAGTATTGGTTGTAGACGGCCATTCTACTGATGGTACGATAGATATTGTAAAACGACTTGGTTTTCCTTTGGTTTTTCAAGAAAAAAAAGGTTTTGGTTCGGCTATTGCTACTGGAATTAAGGAATCTAAAGGCGAGGTAATCATTATACTTAATGCCGACAATTCCCACGATCCCAATGATATTCCCAAGCTCTTAGACAAAATTGAGGAGGGTTATGATATGGTCATGGCTTCAAGATATCTTCCGGGAGCGGGATCAGAAGATGATACTCTCTTGCATTACATAGGAAATAGGTTATTGACCTTTTTTTGCAATAAATTTCATGGGGCTAATTTCTCTGACTGCCTTTATTTCTTTTTTGTTGCTAGACGCAGTATTTTTGATTCAATTAACATGACTTCTTCTGGTTTTGAATACTGCATGGAACTTCCCATTAAAATTCACAAAGGTGATTTTAAAATAGCTGAAATACCGTCTTTTGAAAGAAAGCGCTGGGGAGGGAAAGCTAAGGTTAATTCTTTAATTGACGGCTGGAAAATTTTCCGAGCCATATTTAAATACTAAAATGGCAATACAAACGATTTTAATTTTAATTGGCAGCGTTTTAACTACAGTCAGCGCCCAGCTTCTTTTAAAGAAAGGGGTTTTA
>CEPX01056541.1_pt1 | contig 72253 bp, 72 predicted proteins | sample 361361 | NCBI WGS metagenome assembly CEPX01 (sample SAMEA2619974, study PRJEB7988) | marine metagenome | biome: marine biome (ENVO:00000447); feature: mesopelagic zone (ENVO:00000213) & marine oxygen minimum zone (ENVO:01000065); material: "saline water (ENVO:00002010), including plankton...
TGGTTCCGAAACACTCAAAACTGAGTGAAGCTGATAAGAAAAAGCTACTTGAAAAATATACAATCGGTGCCAAACAATTGCCAAAAATTCTGATCACAGATCCTGCCATTCAGTCTCTAAAGCCTAAGGTTGGAGAAGTTATTAAAATAGAAAGAGACAGTAAAACATCTGGAATATCATATTATTATAGGGTGATCATTGATGTATAAATTATTAATTTGCACAAATCGCGAGGTAATTTACCGTGGATAGATCAATATTAATTGAAAAATATTTTGAGGAAAAGAATTTTGTAGAAAGTAATATTCAATCATTTAATCGCTTTATAGAAAAAGGTCTGCAGGAAGTTATTGAAGAAAATAAAGAAGCTGAACCAACAATAATCCCTCACAATATTGAAAAATTTAAGATTCGATTTGGCAGAATTACCGTTGGTAAACCATCCATTACAGAAGCTGACGGAAGTAAAAGACCAATCTATCCCATGGAAGCAAGGCTTAGAAAAATATCATATCATGCTCCAATATTCCTTGAAGTTAGCACTTACATAAACGACGTGCAAAGAGAAAACTTTGTGGCAGAAGTAGGAAAGCTTCCAATTATGTTGAAAAGTAAATATTGTAATTTAGAAGGACTGTCAAGAGAGGATCTGATCAAAAGAGGTGAGGACGCAACAGACCCATGTGGATATTTTATTATCAATGGTACAGAAAGAATAATTGTTAATGTCGAAGACTTGGCAGCCAACAATTTCATGGTAGAGAAAAATAAAACTGGCGACTTTAATGGACGCTTCTTTGCAGCTCAAGGTTCTTACAAAATTCCTCATAACTTTGAAAGAAAAAAAGATGGGATCTATTACATGTCTTTCACAAGAGTAAAATCTATGCCAGTAGTTGTCGTATTGAAGGCCATTGGACTATTAAAGGATGAAGAAATTATCAAGGCTGTTTCAACAGAAAAAAATTATGAAGATGTACTATTCAATTTATTTGAATTTGTAGAAATTAAAACTCAGGATGATGCTATTGATTACATAGCCAAAAGAATAGGTATAACTCAGGTTAGAGAAATAAGAATGGAGAGAACCAAAGAGATCTTAGACAAGTTCTTATTACCAAATATTGGTACTGATGGCAAATCAAAAGTACAAAAAGCCCGCAATATTTGTAAGATGTTGAAGAAATACATAGATGTAAGCAATGGCGCTCGCTCCACAGATGACAAAGATCATTATATGAATAAGCGTATCCGAATGAGTGGTGACTTATTACTGGATTTATTCAGAGTTAACTTCAAGGTTTTAGTTAGTGATATCCTTTACAATTTTCAAAGAATAATTAAAAGAGGTAAATTGCCGTCAATTCGTGTAATAATTCGTGACAAATTATTAACAGCTAGAATCTATTCCGCTATGGCAACTGGCGAGTGGGTTGGTGGCCGACAAGGAATCTCACAAAGAATGAGCAGAACAAACTTCCTGGATATGGTTTCACATTTGCAAAGAGTTGCAAGTCCATTATCTACCTCTCAAGAAAACTTTGAAGCCCGTGCCTTACACTGCACCCACTTGGGAAGATTGTGCCCTATTGAAACTCCGGAGGGAACAAATATCGGACTTAGAAAAAATCTAGCAATGTTATGTTCATTATCACAAAGAGTGGAAGAAAGAGAAGTACTTGAAAAATTAAAAACAATTGGATATAAGGAAGCAGGATGACAGATTTATACATAAACTCAAAATACATTGGAACCGTGGAAGTAGCTGATCAGTTTGTAGAAGATATAAAAGACCTAAGGAGAAAAGGTGATATCTCTACGGATTTGAATGTTTATCATAATCTTGAAGCTGATGAAGTTCATGTCTTTTCGAATGAGGGCAGGGCTAGAAGGCCACTAATAGTGGTTAAAGAAGGAAAATCATTACTAACTGAAAAGCATCTTCAGCAACTTACAGAAAGCGAAATTACTTGGTTTGATTTGGTACGTCAAGGTGTAATTGAATATTTAGATGCGGCTGAGGAAGAGAATAGCTTAGTTGCCTATGCAGAAGATGAATTAACTCCTGAACATACGCATCTAGAAGTAACCAAAGGATCAATTAGTGGAGTTACCACAGCACTTGTGCCATTTGGAAATTACAATCAAAGTTCAAGATTAATTATTGGAAGCAAAAATCAAAAGCAATCACTTGGTATATATGCAACTAATTATCATATCAGAATGGATATGGATGCCAACGTTTTACATTATCCTCAATTTCCAATTGTACGTACAAACCTTCATGGTCTGGCTGGGTACGAAGAACATCCCTCTGGACAAAACATGGTTGTTGCTATCATGTGTTATGATGGATACAACATGGAAGATGGAGTAATCTTAAATAAAGGCTCAGTTGAAAGAGGATTAGCAAGAAGTACATATTTCCGCCCTGTAAATGCTGAAGAATTAAGGTATTCGGGAGGCCTTATAGATGAAATTTCAGTTCCAGACAAGGATGTAAAAGGTTATCGTAGTGAGCATGATTATAGATTCCTAGAAGGGGACGGTATTGTATATCCTGAGGCTAAATTAAATGAAGGCAATGTTATCATAGGAAGAACTTCACCTCCTAGATTTCTTAGCAGCATGGATGAATATAATTTATCTGCTGCCATTCGTAGAGAAAGTTCATTATCTTTAAAGCATGGAGAAAGCGGTGTAGCTGACTTTGTTGTAATTACCGAGAATGAGGAAGGGAATAGACTTGTTCAGGTTAGACTTCGTCAAGAAAGAATCCCTGAAATAGGTGATAAATTTACATCTCGCCACGGTCAAAAAGGAGTAACAGGAATTCTAGTGCCTCCTGCAGACATTCCTTTTTCAACTTCTGGCGTCTCTCCTGATTTAATTTTCACTCCACATGGTATCTCTTCAAGAATGACAATCTCACATTTAATTGAAGTCATTGGTGGTAAATTAGGATCTTTAGCTGGCAGGTATATTGATGGCAGCCTATTCAAAGCGGAGACTGAAAAAAATATCAGATCTGAATTATTGGAAAATGGATTTAGAGATGACGGTACCGAAGTCTTTATCGACGGTAGGACCGGAAAACAAATGCTGGCGAAAATTTATATTGGTAATATGTACTATTTAAGACTTAGACATATGGTTTCCAACAAGATGCAATCCAGAGCAAGAGGTCCGATTCAATTATTGACCAGACAACCAACTGAAGGTAAGGCCAAAGAAGGAGGTCTACGGTTAGGAGAAATGGAGAAGGATACATTAATTGCTCATGGTGCCTCATTGCTATTAAAAGAACGGTTTAATGCAGACAAAGTCATCTTACCAATCTGTGAAAAATCCGGTTTAATGGGTTTTTATGACTTTAGGAGAGGGGGCAGAGCAATATCACCTTTATATGATGAAAACTCCGATCTCTCAAATATAGAAATGAGTTATGCATTTAAACTATTATTAGACGAAATTAGAAGTTTAGGTTTATATCCTAAACTACAGCTGAAAAACAAATATTGAGGAAAACAATGAATCAACAAGTTCACAAAAAAATTGATAGCATCAGTTTCGGTATATTTTCTCCGAAGGATATCATGGACGCATCTACTGCAAAGGTAGTAACGCCAGAACTATATGATCGGGAAGGATATCCAGTAGATGGTGGGCTAATGGACCTTCGTTTGGGAGTAATAGATCCTGGTCTAAGATGTAAAACTTGCGGGCAAAAATTAAAGGAGTGTCCTGGACACTTCGGCTACATTGAATTGGCACGTCCGGTAGTGCACATTAAATTTGTACGTCAAATTCTTGATTTACTAAAATCATCTTGTAAATCATGTGGAAGAGTTCTAATCCCTGAAAATAATATTAAAAAATATACTGATGTATTTGACAAAGTTGGTGAAGAAGAAGGCTTTGAACAACGTAGAAGACAGATTAAGGAAGTAATCAAGAAATATAAACTTAAAGAAAAATGTCCTCACTGTGAAACAAAGCAGGACAAAATAAAATTAGAAAAACCATACAATTACTATGAAAATGATATTCGATTAAGTCCTATTGAAGTAAGAGCACGACTTGAAAAAGTACCATCAGAAGATCTGGCAATATTTGGATTCAGTGAAGGATTCAGACCAGAGTGGTTAATATTAACCATCATACAAATACCACCTGTTACAATGCGCCCATCTATTACCTTGGAATCAGGCGAACGTAGTGAGGATGATTTAACTCATAAGCTAGGCGATATTGTAAGAATAAACCAGAGACTTTTTGAGAATATCAATGCCGGAGCTCCTGAGGTAATAATTGAGGATTTATGGGATTTATTGCAATATCATATTACTACATTTTTCGACAATGCTGTTGCCCAACTACCTCCTGCACGACACCGTGGTGGACAAGTACTAAAAACACTAACAAGCAGAATGAGTAGCAAAGAAGGTAGAATAAGGCATAACTTAGCTGGAAAAAGAACTGACTTTTCAGCCAGAACTGTAATTAGTCCAGATCCATTAATTGGTTTAAATGAAGTGGGTGTACCTTTATCTATGGCAATGAACTTAACAGTTCCAGAAAGAGTTACACCTTGGAATAAGGAATATTTGCTGAATTATGTCAGAAACGGTGCTAAAAAATACCCTGGAGCTAACTATGTCATAAAGGGAGATGGAAAACGTAAAACAATCACTGATGAAACTCAAGAAGAAATCATGGAAGAATTGGACAATGGTTACATCGTTGAACGCCATCTGATCGATGGTGATATTTCCTTGTTTAACAGACAACCATCTTTACATAGAATGAGTATGATGTGCCATTTAGTTAAGGTATTGCCTGGCAAAACCTTTAGATTAAATCCAGCAGTTTGTAATCCGTACAACGCGGACTTTGATGGTGATGAAATGAACTTGCACATTCCACAAACTGAAGAGGCAAGATCTGAAGCTAGGATTTTAATGATTGTTGAATCTCAAATTATATCTCCAAGGTATGGTCTCAGTGTAGTGGGCTGCATTCACGATGCTATAACTGGAAATTATCTCCTTACAAAAGAATTAATTTTAACTAAAGCAGAAGCTGTTGATTTACTATATACTTGTGGTATTGATGACTTAAGCAGATTACCTAAAAAAGAAAAAATAGACGGTAAAGAAATATTTTCTGTATTGCTTCCTAATGACTTTAATTTCATTGGTAAGGATAAAAGCGGTAACGAAGTAAATATTGTTAACGGTAAATTAAAATCTGGATTAATGGACAAATCAAATCTTGGACAGGAATCCGGCCTGATGTTACGAAACATATACGAAAAATATGGCTCTGCCTACACTGCCGAATTACTTGGCAAAATATCTAAATTAGGTATCGCTGTACTGGCTAGAAGGGGATTTTCAATTGGAATTTCAGATATGGATTTGTCTTCTAAAGCCAATGATGAAATAGCTAAAGTAATCTTAGATGCTGAACAAGAAGTATTGGATTTAATTGCCCAATTTAAAGCTGGCGACTTAGAAGCCTTACCTGGAAGAACTCCAGAAGAAACTCTAGAAGTAAGAATTCTTGAGGCTCTAAATAGAGCTAGAAATAAGAGCGGTGACCACGCAATGAAGCAAGTAACAAATAGTGCAGCTTTGATAATGGCAAAGAGTGGTGCTCGAGGAAATCCATTAAATATTGCTCAGATGACTGCTATTGTAGGTCAACAAGCACTACGTGGAAAAAGAATTGACAAAGGTTACAAAGGACGAACATTACCTTACTTTAAACAATCCGACCTAGGAGCTAATGCTCATGGTTTTATCAAAAGTAATTTCAAAACAGGATTAAGACCTTATGAATTTTTCTTCGGAGCTATGACTGGAAGAGACGCACTGATGGATACAGCTTTGCGTACACCTAAATCAGGATATTTATATAGAAGATTATCCAATGCCATGCAAGATCTAAAAGTAGAATATGATGGTTCTGTAAGAGATGCAAGTAGTAAGATAGTGCAATTTAGTTATGGTGAGGATGGCCTTGATGTAACAAAAACCAAGAATGGAATACTTGATGTTCAAAAAGTTGTTCATGAGGTAGTAGGTGGCGCAAAATGAAATTATCATTTCATAAAGGTGAAATAAAATGAAAAAGGATTACGAAGAATTAGTGAAATCTTATTCAGATAAATTGCCCCAGAGTGTTCTGGAAGAAATTAAAGAATCTGTACCTTCTAATATTTCTAAGACTCAATTAAAGGAAATTTGTGAAAATGTCTTGGCACTGTTTAATTTATCCAAAATAAATCCTGGAGAATCCGTTGGTTTAGTCAGTGCAGAAAGTATTGGAGAACCAGGAACTCAAATGACTCTAAATACATTTCACTTTGCTGGTGTATCAGAAATGAACGTTACTACTGGTCTTCCAAGAATAATTGAAATCTTCGACGCCCAGAAAACCATCAAAACACCAATGATGGAAGTTTATCTTAAGTCTCCTCATAATAGTATTGATAAAGTAAAGAAATTTGCGGCTAAAATAAAGGAAACATCATTTGGAAACTTTGTATTGCAATATTCTTTGAATATTTTTGATCAAATGTTAACTGTAACACTAAACAAAGCCTTATTAGAGGATTATGGATTGACTGCTAAGGATTTAAGTAAATCAATTAAGTTAAAAGCTAAAGGATTTACCATCGAAACTAAAGAGGATTCAATTATTTTTGCTCAGAAGGCTAAGGGAGAAATTAAGGACTTATACACCCTAAAAGAGAAATTAAGAAAAGTAAAAGTTGCTGGATTAAAAAAAGTTGCTCAAGTTCTGCCAGTAAAACGGGGAGAGGAATATATAATATTGACATCTGGTACCAATCTCAAAGACATCATGGAATTTCCTGAAGTCGATAAATTAAGGACTATTACCAATGATTTATATGAAATTAACAAATATTTTGGAGTGGAAGCCGTGCGACAAGTAATTATTAATGAAGTTCACAAAGTAATTGAAGCGCAGGGACTAAATATTGATATCCGTCACATTATGCTAGTTGCTGACATCATGTGTGCCAGCGGATCTGTAAAAGGAATAACTAGATACGGTGTAGTAAGTGAAAAAGCTTCAGTGTTGGCTAGGGCATCTTTTGAGACACCAATAAAACATTTAATTAACGCTTCACTGGAAGGAGAAATTGATAACTTAACATCAGTGGTGGAGAACGTAATGATTAATCAACCAGTACCATTAGGTACAGGCTTACCAGGATTAGTCACTAAAATGAAATGAGAATATAATATGGTAAAGAAAAAAATAACATTAAGTGAAGAATTACTTGAACTTCGTAGGGCTTTACAAGATGGTAAAGCAACACTGGGTACAGATCGTACATTGAAAGCATTAAAAACTGGCAAAGCCAAGAAAATATTTATGGCAAAAAACTGTCCACAAAACGTAATCTCAGATGTAGAACATTTATGTAAAGTTGCTGAGTGCAACATAATAAAATTAGATTTAGATAATGAGGAATTAGGTGTTTTTTGTAAAAAGAATTTCTTTGTATCCATTCTTTGTCTAGAGGAATAAATTGGTTAGACTTAAACTGGATCCAGATATGTTGGGCTTATCGTCAATTATGGAGCGCATTTCTAGAGTTCGAGTAAAAGATTGCTTTCAAGATGATGAAACTGTCTTTTTTGTAATTCCTCCTGGCTTGATCGGTAAAGCATTAGGCAAGGGAGGATCTAACATCAAAAGGTTGCAAGCTCAAATTAAGAAACGTATCAAGGTTATTGAATACAATGATAACATCCTCATCTTTGTAAGGAACATCATTTATCCTTTAAAGGCAGAAAGTATCGTTGAGCAAGATGGAGAAATATTAGTTAAGAATAGTAATAAAAAAGCAAAAAGTTTATTAATAGGCCGAGGGGGAAAGAACTTAAAACTGCTTAATAGGGCCGTAAAGAGGTTCTTTAGCCAGGAAGTCAAAATAATCTAAAATGGGAAGTAAGTCAAAGGGATTAGGAGCTGCAAAAAAGCTGATTAAACGTAGAAAAAGCTCCAAACAAGTAAATAGGACAAAACTTAAGAAAAAAGTTGATCCTTTAGCCGGTTCATCCCAGGCCAAAGCTATCGTCTTAGAAAAAATACAAGTAGAAGCAAAACAGCCAAACTCAGCTATGCGAAAGTGTGCAAGAGTTCAATTGGTAAAGAATGGAAAGCAAGTAACAGCCTTCATGCCAGGAGATGGAGCTCAAAAACTGATCAATGAACACGATGAAGTAATCGTGGAATGTATAGGCGGTAAAATGGGCAGAGCTAAAGGGGACATTCCTGGTGTAAGATGGCAAGTATTAAAAGTTAACGATCAAAGTTTAAACGCCTTAATTAAGGGTAAATTGGAGAAAGCAAGAAGATAAAATGAAAGTATTCAACAGATGGTCAATGGATGGAGTATCTACCCAAGATAATGGACTAGTAAACTACATGACCTTAGACCCTAAAATCATTCCTAAAACTGGTGCAAGATACGCTGGAAATCGTTTTCACAAATCTCAAACATTTATAGTAGAAAGATTAGCCTCAAAATTGATGAGTTCAGGACACAAAGGAAAAAAGCATTTAATGAGTTCAGGTCACAACACTGGCAAAAAAAATAAAGTTCTCAGCATAGTTGAAAAAGCTTTGGCAAAAGCTGAGGCAAAACTAAAACAAAATCCTATAGCCATCTTAGTAAAAGCTGTAGAAAACGCAGCTCCTCGAGAAGAAGTAATAGCTATCGAATATGGTGGGGCAAGATATCCAAAAGCGGTAGATGTGTCACCTCAAAGAAGAATTGATTTAGCCTTAAGATACATGACTCAAGGTGCATACGTTAAATCTTTTAACAAAAAAATAAAAATAGAAGATGCTCTGGCCGAGGAAATTGTCAATGCAGCAACTCTTAGTCTGAGAAGCAACGCAATTGCTAAAAAAAGAGATCTTGAAAGACAAGCAGCTTCCAGTAAGTAATTTTCTAACCATCAATAATCTTCTTAACAACCTTTCTAACATCATTACTGGCTAAAGCAAAACCAACATTATCAAAACCAGCTAGCTTAAGAGTATTAACTCCCATCACCTTACCTTGTGTATTGATCAAAGGACCTCCAGAATTACCTGGATTAATCGGCACATCAATTTGTATAAGCTGATTTCCTTTAACATCTTCTCTATCAGTACTACTCACAATACCTTGAGACACACTAAAATCTAAACCTCCAGGATTGCCAATCGCAATAGCCTTCTCACCAACGTTAATATCATCTGAATCTGCCCACTGTAAACTATTGAGGTTCTTCTTATCAATACTTAAAACAGCAATATCAGAATTCTTAGCAAAACCGACGATTGTTACGGAATGCTGAACACCATCTGACGTCAAAATAAGCGCAGCTGTGGCATCCTCAATTACATGTTTATTCGTAACGATAAAACCATCGGAATCAACAATAAAACCTGAACCAACTCCCACATTAGTTTGCACCGATACAACGCTTGAAATTGAATCATCAATAATCTCAGAAAAATCAGCGGCTGAAACTTTAATACTTGAAATAGACTTCTCTAGTGAATCAATATTCTCTTCAGATTCCTCCTTAACTGAAGAAATCTCTGAGGACAAAGCCTTTAATTTCTTACTACTATCTGCAATGGAAGATTCCAAACTCTTCTCGATTTTTTGAGTATTTTCAACCAATTCTAAATCCTTTACTTCTAAACCCTTAACTTTTTCTAACAAGAGACTCTTTACATTATTAATCTCAAGAGTATTAGATGCAATAATTGCCTCTAAGTCACTCTTCATATTTTCAACACTGTACTGATGATACAACATACTACCAGAAACTGCAATTATCAAAATAATTACGTACGTAAAATGGATCTTTCTTTCCCTATGCACAAGGAGACTATTTTCCTAGTCTTTATATTTTTTTGTTAAATTTTATAAAATAGAGAGGAAAACCAACCATATGATCATACTAGGACTAGAGTCAACAGCACACACCTTTGGAATAGGAATCATAACCTCAGAGGGAGAAATATTAGCCAACGTTAAAGACAGTTACACCTCTCCTGACTCTGGAATGAAACCAGACGATGTCATAGCACATCACAAGGAAGTAGCTGAAACTATCCTAGCTAAGGCACTAGAAACAGCTAATCTAACATGGAAAGACATCGACCTCATGTCCTACTCAGCGGGACCTGGAATAGATCCTTGTCTATGGGTTGGTTACCATTGTGCTGTGCGCTGGGCAGCTGAGTATGGGAAAAAACTAATTCCTGTAAATCATTGTTGTGCACACCTATCAATCGGAAAGCTGCTTAATCAGCTCAGTGATCCATGCTACTTATACGTCTCAGGAGTCAACACGCAAATAATCGTGCAAGAAAAAGGCAAATACCGAGTCATGGGTGAAACATTAGACATCGGATTAGGAAACATGCTAGACAAATTCGGAAGGCTCTGCGGACTAGGCTTTCCAGCAGGACCAAAAATAGAGCAACTAGCCAAAAAAGGAGAATATGTAGAACTACCATACGTTGTAAAAGGAATGGATACATCTTTTTCAGGAATATTAACCAAATGTAAGCAATTGCTCGAGAAAAAGACAATGCGCAGCCAGGTTAATCCATACAAAGAATTAGCACCAAGGTACCAACTTCAGGATCCCAGAATTCAGGCACATCTAAAAATGGCTGACAATCCAATTACTGTAGAAGACCTCTGCTTCTCCATCCAAGAAACCTGTTTCGCAATGCTCGCAGAAGTAGTAGAAAGAGCCATGGCCCACACTGGAAAACAAGAATTACTCTTAGTAGGCGGAGTAGGAGCAAATCAACGCTTCTGTGAAATGTTAGACATCATGTGCAAAGAAAGAGGAGCCAAATTCCACAAAGTACCCATCGACCTAGCAGTTGACCAAGGAGTCATGATCGCATGGGAAGGATACCTAAGAAAAGACAACTATCCAGAAATGAAAGTAGATTGTCATTGGAGAGCAGATGAAGTTTAACCAACCATAATTCCTCTAAAACACCTTGCATCTTCATCTGTAATCTCTAAATTATTAAAATACTCAATCTCCTTCTCAACTCTAGCTAAACTTTCCTTAGCAGACTTATACCACTTATCCCTATCACTACAAATATTATTTGGTAATTTATCCACAGCTCTTCGGTAAGCATTTCTTGCCGCCCCCAAATTGTAAAACCAAGTTCCAGGCTTCTCCAATAAAATTCCTTCAAGAACATCAAAATCTCCTCTCTCAGGCCTAAGTCTTTTCGATTTTAGGATTAAATCTCTAGCTTCACTATAATTCTTCAAAATCATTTGCACCACAGCAAAATCACCTTTAATCTCACAATCCAATGGATTAGCTCTTTCGGCAATGGTATAATAGGAAACAGATAAAGAATAATCTCTTAATTTCTGATGCATCAACGCCATTTGATAATTAGTTTGTGCGTGAAAAGGATCACACTTGTATGTACTTTCTACCACATCCCTTACCTTGCTAGTTAAAAGATTAGTTGGTAACTCTTCCTTAGTAAACATCTTAAGCCACTTCCAAGAAAACATTATTTGTTCATCCAACATAGACATAATCAAGGTTATATATAATAATATAAAAATCTACCTAATCCAGTTTCGAAAAATTCTACTCAATATATTTCTTAATGGCATTATAAACCGCCCTTGGATTTCTAAATTTCTCTCCATCGTGACATCTGGCATTAATTTCAGCAGCAAGTTCTTTTTTCTTCCAACTTTTACCTCTCCTATATTCAGGTAAACTTGTTAATTCTCCGAGAACATTCTTTTCTTCCTCCGTCCACTTCTTGGGAGAAAAATTCAAAGGAGAATGATTAAGCAAATCATTAGCTTTGGCATAATCATAAAGCTTAGAGCTAACGGCCGACCCGCTACGAATCTTATCACCACTATGAAATTCATTATTTAACACCGAAGCAATATCTTTATATTTTAATCCAAATCGAAGAGCAGGTAGGAGTTCACAAGCTCTTTGATATTCTTGATCATTCCATCCTACACGGTTGGTATTTTTTATCCCATTAAGTTTTCGTAACTGAGCAAGCTTGTGCGAGATTGATTTCTTACTCCTTACCAGTTCCCCAGCATGAAATTGAGTATTATAATCTAAGCTTAATTTCTCCAAATCTATTCCACGAGGAATTAGGTAATCTGGATCAGCAATCGCTTCCAGCAGATAACATTCTTGCTCCTTTGTCCACTTTAGGAAACTCCTCGTTTTCCCCAAGGATTTTCTATAATTTACCAGTTGATGCAGAACTGTATTTTTATTTCTTATATCCACACCATTATGAAAAAGTTTATTTAGTTCATCAGCTATCTTTCCGTTCAACACCATGGAGTGTTTCTGATACTCTGGCAATCGACTAGCCATACATGTAAATTTATACTCTAACTCACTCCATGGTGTTAAACCTTTACTAATATTACTAGCGATTGCTGCTTGTCTTTTACCTTCTGAGTCCAAAGCATGGATGCCTTTACCTTCTCTATAAAGTTTATCACCAATTTCTTTCCTTTCTTCAGTGGTCATACCAAATAATCCTCTACCAGAAACCAGCAATTCTAGACCAAATGCTCTTCTCTCTTCATAACTCTTCGCATTTCTAATATGCTCAGCACGTAATCTGTTTAACTCTTCTTGATCATTAATAAGTCCTTCATAACCTAGTCTGATACTGCTCCCTGGGTCACCTCTAATCGCGCACCCAACTGCACTTTTAGCTACATCTAAGCTTAAATCAAACTCCTGCATAAGTTCATGATCTTCGACAATATTAGCTAATGTCTTTCCATTTCTATACTCATCAGCAATCTCTGGTATATAAATCTGCAAGAATCTTCCCACCTTTGCTGCCAAACTAATGGCAGCAATTTGTCGACTATTTAATTCTATATTTGGCATAAATATCTATTTGGTAAGCTACTTTAAAAACATTATTCCAAAAAATTAAAACAATCAATAAAAAAAATTAAACTATAAAATCTACTTAAACAACTTACTCATCAACTCATAACCAAAATTAGCATTCTCAGCAGCAGTACTAGACCTAATACTTGCACCAATGGCATCAATCTTTGAAGTCATCGCCTTAGAACCGTCATATTCAGTCAATTTAGCTTTACCATTAAACTCACAATTAAATCTTCCCTCATCAACCAAACACTCGTATATCGAACTCTTCTCACTCAGCAAAGTCCTTGTACCAACAGGACCCTGAAAAGGACCAGCAACTCTAGCAGCTAACCTACCATCAGCAGAACCATAAGCAATATGGCTCCAGGAATTTCCATTCATCAAGTAAACAAATCCAAAGGTCTTATTCTCACACTTCTCTTGATTTAGTCTATGATTGTAAACGACAGCATGTCCTTCAACTCTATCGGAAATTGTCTTACTAATTTCACAACCATCCACAATGGGAGGCACGTATGCAGGTTTAACCAAAACTCCAGGAGTAGTAGTTGCACATCCGGTAACCACAGCACTCAAAACTGAATTCTTTAATTTTTTTCCTTTCATCTGCCAACTGATTTCCAGTTGTTTTATAAAGTTTACGGAAGGCATTTTCATCCTGGAAATATACTAAAAAACCAATAACTTTATAAACCTTCAAACTCTCTAACAAATAGTCATTTGTCGACGATAAAATTGAGGTGTAAAATCTTTATATTTTACTTAAAATGGAACCACAAACAGAGCAAAATTCGCAGCCAAAACCTAGCTACGGTGCTGCCCAAATAACCGTCCTAGAGGGTCTAGAAGCGGTTAGAAAAAGACCAGCAATGTACATAGGTGACACCTCACTCAGAGGATTACATCATCTCGTCTGGGAAATCGTAGATAACTCCATAGACGAGGCTCTAGCTGGACATTGTACTAAAATAAAAGTAATCATACATCCCGACAATTCTATCACTGTATTTGACAATGGACGAGGAATTCCTGTTGACATTCATCCCAAACTAGGTGTACCTGCCGTGCAAGTTGCACTAACTAAACTTCACGCTGGTGGAAAGTTTGATAAGGAATCCTACAAAGTATCTGGAGGTTTGCATGGAGTTGGTGTAAGTGTCGTAAATGCACTCTCAGTGGAACTAAAAGTACAAATTAAGCGTAATGGAAAAATTCATTTTCAAAAATATTCTCGCGGCAAACCCTTAGATGAATTATCTGTAACTGGAGAAACCAACGAAACAGGAACTATCATCAACTTCAAACCAGACCCTCAGATATTTCCAGAAATAGTTTATCATTATGACGTTCTTGCTAAACGACTGAGAGAATTGGCTTTCTTAAATAAAGGAATTGAAATAGAATTACTTGATGAAAGAGAAGAAGATAAGCACGATATATTCAAATATGAGGGTGGGATTAAAGAGTTTGTAGAATATGTAGATCATAACAAGAATCCATTACACAGTGTAATATACTTCGAAAAGGAAAAAAATGACGTGGCCGTTGAAATTGCACTAAGATATAATTCAAGTTATCAAGAAAATATGTTTGCCTTTGTTAACAATATCAACACAATTGAAGGTGGAACTCATCTTTCAGGATTTAAAACGGCATTAACCAGAGTAATGAATAACGTAGCTAAAGAAGTAACCAACGGTAAGGCGGAAAAACTTAGCGGAGATGATGTTAAAGAAGGTCTAACGGCTGTCGTCTCAGTCAAAGTTCAAGAACCACTATTTGAAGGCCAAACTAAAACCAAATTAGGAAACAGTGAGGTGTTTGGTATAGTCACCTCAATAGTGGGTGATGCCTTAAGTATTCACTTTGGTGAAAATCCTTCCGTAGGGAAAACCATTGTAGGCAAATGTCTTGACGCTGCCAGGGCCCGAGAAGCAGCTAGAAAAGCCAGGGAGCTAACTAGAAGAAAAGGGGCTCTAGAGGGATCAGGATTGCCAGGAAAACTAGCCGACTGCAGCAACAGAGATCCAAAGAAATGTGAAGTGTATCTTGTGGAAGGAGATTCTGCAGGCGGAAGTGCGAAAATGGGACGCAATCGTGAATTCCAAGCAATCCTACCACTCAGAGGTAAAATTCTCAACGTAGAGAAAGCACGATTACATAAAATAATGGAAAACAAGGAAATCATCTCCATGATTACTGCTCTTGGCACTAGTGTGGGTGAAGAATTTAACATTGAAAAATTACGCTATGACAAAATAATCATAATGACTGACGCTGATGTAGATGGATCACATATCATGACATTATTGTTAACTTTCTTTTACAGACACATGAAGGAGCTGGTAGAACAAGGGCACGTCTATATTGCTATGCCTCCTCTGTACAGACTGCAAAAAGGTAAACAAGTTACATATGTTTATTCAGATCAAGAAAAAGAGCTAAAATTAGCTGAAATGGGTGAAAAGGTAGGAATTCAAAGATACAAAGGGCTGGGAGAAATGAATCCCAAGCAACTTTGGGACACCACCATGGATCCAACAGTCAGGAAACTTAAAAAAGTAGATGTAGAAGATGCCGTAGCTGCCGATCAAATGTTTACCGTCTTAATGGGCGATGAAGTAGCACCAAGAAGAGAATTCATAGAAAAACATGCAAAGGAAGTAGTTAATTTGGATGTGTAAAGTATGAATGATGATGACATATACGGTCTCAGAACATCTACAGAATTATCGTATGGAGATAGAATTACGGCAGGGGTTGTAATGATTGCAGTGGCTGGATTTGCATTAGCTGTCAACAATTCTGCAGAAAAAGCCAAAGTAAGAGACCAAAGTCAAGCTTTATACTATTGTAATAATTTAATCGATCAATCTCCAACTACTGAAATATCTGACTATCTTCTGGAAAATGTCAAAATAAATCATGGTAGTTTAAGAGGTCAAACTTGTGGTCAAATTATAGATCAATACTCTAAACAGTAATTTTTTAAATACAGTAGATTATTGTCATTAAATGGAAACCATAATTTCAACTACAGAAGACTTCGTAAAACAACAACTAGCGGGGGATTCCTCAGGACATGACTGGTGGCACATACACCGAGTAAGAAATTTAGCATTATCAATAGCTAAACAAGAAAATGCAGACCTCTTCATAGTTGAAATGGCGGCCCTATTACATGACGTAGGAGATCCTAAAATGCATGGAGGAGACACAACAGTAGCACCAAGACTAATCGGTAACTTGCTCTCAACAATAAACTTAACAAAACAACAGAAGGAACACATCATGCATATCATAGCACACATGTCCTTTGGCAAACATCTAAAAGGAGAAGAGGTCCAAAAATCTATAGAATTCCAAATTGTTCAAGATGCAGATAGACTGGATGCCATGGGCGCTGTAGGAATTGCCAGAACCTTCGCATTTGGAGGATCCAAAGGCAGGTTAATGTATCATCCTGACATCAAACCAAACAAAAATTTAACCTCAGAAGCATATCACAAAGCAGAAGATCCTACCATCAACCACTTCTATGAAAAATTATTAAAATTAAAAGATTTAATGAACACAGAAACGGCCAAAGAAATTGCACAAGATCGTCATGAATACATGGAACAATTCTTAGAGCATTTTTATGCAGAGTGGGATGGACACAAGTAGGTTGTATACATTAATACTAGAAAATTTTAAATAAATGCTCTTCCACTAATAGTAAAGTATGGAAATTCCAAAAGAACTTGCAGGACAATGTATTGCTATGTTGGATGATGAAACAATAATTGCTGCAGGATTAAACAGCATTGATGCCTATAGGAAGGCAAAAGTTCTTTATCCAAAAAAAAAGATTACTTTAATGTATGTGCCAAGTAAAAGAGAGAGGCTTGCTTGGCCATCTGCTTTCTAATTTTTTAATTACTAACAGCTATATTTTGCATCCTACTGATGATACTCACCTTTAAATATTGGAGATAAAGCAGCCAAAAAAGGAGTGCCTTGATAATGTGTTTCACTATTATAACCTGTGATAACATCAATAGTACCAGTCATAGACATTCCATGTACCATAAATGAAATTTTTTCATCCTTTAAAAATTCTAAAACAGGAACCAAGTAATCTGCTAGCTGTGGATGTCTAGGTCCCAAATAACCTATCAATAACTCTGGAGTAACTCCATAAGATTCTCTTAAAGATATATCTTCTTCATTAAACTCACCTTTATCACGTAACATGATTTCAAAAGGTAATGACTCTGGATTTTTTAGACGGAATAAATGAATCAGATCTCCTTCGTAAGTATCTGAATTTTGATATAGCAAATTAGAATTTTCACCTTTTAAAGTAGCTAATCTGTCTTCTAAACTACCATCTAATTCAATCATTAACGCAACCAAACTAGAATCAAAATATGCATTTAATTCTCCATCTTCATCAAAGCTTGCAGGCATCATAAAACAAGAAAAAAAATAATATAAAAAACTTATCCAACTAAATCTTCAAACTAGTAATCTTACTAACACCATCAGTCATACTAATTCCAAATAGGGTATCAGCCTCAGAAATCAAACTATCATTGTGTGAAATAACAACATACTGAGCACCATTGGAATAACTCCTAATTAATTTGGCCAATTTTTCAGCATTATGTTTATCCAAAGCAGCATCAATTTCATCTAATATATAGAAACTAGCAGGTTGATATTCCTGAATTGCAAAAATGAAAGACAAAGCAGTTAGAGTCTTCTCTCCACCACTTAAACTTTTAATATCCATAAACCTATTCCCTGTCATTTTAACTTTAATACTTAAACCATCTTCAAATGGTTTATCTTGATTCTCCAATTGTAAATATGCCTTACCTTTCTTAAATAAACTACTAAAGATTGTTTTAAAATTATCATTTGCTTGAGTAAAAGTTTTCATAAAGTTTTCTTTCTTTTTAGTTTCAATCTCATTCATCAAAGTTAATACATCTGTCTTCTCGACCGACAATGACTTCTTTTTCTCAATTAATTTTTCAAATTCTTCATTTACTTGTTCGTACACTTCAAGAGCCTTCATATTTACTGCAGACATTTGCCCCAACATAACTTCGAACCTACTAATTTCTTTGCGAATGTCCTCTACATTTATGTTAGTTAATATCTTAACATTCTTATATTTAACAAATTCCTCTTCTAGACCGGCTAACTTTGCTTTTATTTCTGCATTCTTTAATGAAACCAAATTAACCTCTCTTTCACTACCTCTAACTTTTTCTCGTAAATTCTCACATTCCATTTCCTTTTTATTCACTTCAGAACTAAGCTCCTCTCTTTTTGCAAATAATTGTTTATACTTAGAATAAAATTCCTTGCTAGCCTTTTCCTTCAACTGTAATTCCTTCTCCTTGGTTGCAACAGCAGCACTTCTTTCCTTTATCTCACTGCTAAAATCATTTTCTTCCTTATCATGCTGTTGAATAATCTCTTGGATTTTCACCAATTCCGGACCATATAATTGTTCCATATTTGTGCTACTATTCTTTAAGTCGCCTTCAAGTCTGGCAATTGCAAGTTTATTTTTTTGTCTACTCTCCTCAAATGCGCTGAGTTGGGCCAATAATCGAGGATTCCTTAACTCGTTTACCTTTGATCGTAACATAGCCTTCTGCGACTTTAGCATTGCTAGATCTTTATTTATAGTAGAGATCATCCTCTGTACATTGGAAATCTCAGCATCAACTTCTTTATTTCTTTCCGACAACTCTTTCTTGAGATTAGCGGTTAAATCTAAATCATCAGAACCTAAATGTAGAGTTTTTTCTAAAGTTATAATCTGACCTTCCCACTCAGCTTTACCCTTCCTTAATCCTTCAATTTCCAAAAGATTTTTCTCTCTCAACACATTTAAATTTGCCATGACACCTTCAGAAGCAGCAAGTTCTCCCTCAACTTTTTCCAAAGCTTGCAAACTATCCTGTTCCTTAAATCCTAATGAACTCTTCCTCCTGATAAAACCACCTTTCATCACTCCACTGGCTTCTACAATATTACCATCTAGAGTAGTCATCTTGACAGTACCTACTCCCACTTTACGAGCAGTAGCAATATCTTCAACGATCATAGTAGTCCCAAAAACATAATTGAACGCCTTCGAAAATCTAGGGTTAAAATTAATTAAATTAATGGCAAAATCGTGCGCGCCTTCCTTCTTAGTAAATTTCTTATGTTCACTGCTAATCTCCTTAAATCTTATTTTATTTAGAGGAATAAATGAAGCAGAACCTAATTTATTTTGTTTCAAATACTTAATACAATCGGAAGCAATGGCATCATTCTCGACAACAATATTTTGCATACGTGCCCCGGCTGCCATTTCTAAAGCCAGAGAATATTTCTTTTTTACTTGTCCTAACTCTGCGACAGTCCCATGCACGCCTTTCAACTTTCGATCTAAGATTGCTTTTACTGCCTGGTTGGCTGCCAATCCAGCCTTCATAGAAAGTGACTTAGCATTTAGTTCTGCATATTTTTCCTGTAAGATTTGCGAATTTTTTCGTGCATTAGCCAGCTGTGATGCATAACTACTATCTTGGTCAAGGCATTTATTTAATCTTAAAGTAGCACTCTTAAAATCAGATTTCAATTTCTGAAGTTGCTTTACTTGTTCCTTATTCTCTTTTTCAACTTCTCTTACTTTCTTAACCTTTTCATCAATTGAATCTAACTGGTACTCAATCTTATCTTTCTCACGGAGCAACTCCTGCTGTTTAATTCTGACTTCCTGAATCTCTTCCTGTTTTGTTTCAATAAACTTATCCTTATCCTCAATTTCAACATCTATCTCTGAAGATGAATCAATTTTATGCTTTTTCTTAAATTGCTCAATACTATTCTCAACATCAGACAATTCCTTCTTACGTCGATTAAGATCAATACTCAACTCTTTCTGCTCCCTAACATTGGAAGAACTCTTTTCCTTCAATTCTCTAATTTCATCCTTAAACTGATCCTTTCTTAATTTAATTTTATTAATCTCATCTTTAAGTGTAGAAATTCTAGTTTTATCCTTAGCCATTTCCACCTTCAAATCTTCCAATTCCTTATGAACCTGAACTTGCTCTTTTTCACCTTTAAGCTCAATTTCTTTGTTAATAGCATTAATATTTTCCTTATTTTTTGAAATTACTACTTTAAGGGATTCTACTTTTGCTTGGGAAGAGTCAATTTTATCTTGATGCTTACCAACCTGGGATTGTATTTTGTCATATTCAGCTCTCTTCTCAGAAATCTGGATATTAAGAAATGTTGCCTTATTGGCGTCTATCTTATCCTTTAACTCCTTAAACTTCATGGCCTGGTCTCTATCTTTCTTTAACTCCTTGAGATAAGTACCTCTTTCTTTCAATATAATAGCAGCACTATGCAATTTATCGTCTACTTTATTTAATTCTAAAATGGCCTTATGCTTCTTCTCTTCATACACAGCTACATCACTAATTTCTTCAATTACTCTTCTTCGTTCAAGTGGTGACATGGTAACAAACTTAGTAATGTCACCTTGCAAAATAATATTGTACCCGTCTGGGTTAACTTTAGCCATACCTAACAAATCTACAATTTCTGTTCTAGTCTTCTTTTTATCATTAACTCTATATACACTAGAACCATTTTTTTTGATAGTTCTATTAATTGTAACCTTGTCAGAATCCACAGGAAATACTTTATTCTCATTGCAAAATTCAATCTCTACACTACCAGACTGAGCCGGCTTCTTATTCTTACCACCATTAAAGATTAAATTTGCTGCTTTCTCAGCTCTCATCGACTTGGCTGACAGTCTACCCAGAACGAAACAAAGCGCGTCGCCAATATTTGATTTTCCCGAACCATTTGGGCCTAAAATACAATTAAACTGATTATCAAAGGGAACATCCGTTTTATGCGCAAAACTTTTGAAACCATGAATCATGATTCTATTGATTTTAGTCATAAATAATTCCTCACTATCTCCTCTTTGAACACAGTAAGAATGTTTTGTTTTTTGTTTATAAAGCTTGTGTTTTCTTTATACTCATAGAATTTAATCAACCAGACAAATCTTATGTAATGGTAGTTTTACAGCCTTAAGCTAACCAATTGGATTTTCTAAGCTCAACTCCCATCTATTCATATTTACCTGGCTGATCCAAAGAAGCTGAGATCCCTTATAATACTTTAGTACCACTAGCACAAAATGAAACAATAGTGTATATGCTTTTAAGATTCATATGGTCCTTTCTTTCCAGCAGGAATACCATAAATGCTTCCCGAGCAGTAGGCAACCGGTATCAATCTTTCATACTTATGTGATATATCATAAAAAGCTACTCTGTACTCTAAAGAAGGCGTGTAGGCACTAGTACAGGAATAATTACTTTTGTATTCCATTGTCTCATATTTATCATAACTAGTGTCTAAAGTAAAACAACAATAAAAACTTAACTAAAAAAAGTGAGACTATAATGTCGCTATGCCAAAATTAGTAATAGAAAGCCACCCAAGACTTTCGAGACAGGTTTGACATTCCTCGTGGGAATAACCAATTGGATTTTCTAAGCTCAACCTATTCTATCGAACTTGGATGGTAACTCTCAAAATTAATGGATTGCTTTTAAACCTTTGTTGACACTGAAAAGAAAGAAATGGTCCTAAATGCTATAATCTAAGCCCTATCTGTCCATCATAATTTGCCACATAACCAAGTTCCACTAATTCGGATAGTTTCAGCTCTGCTGGTTTTAGTTTGTAAGAATTTGTAGCTAGATGAACAGCAGTAGCACCAGTGGCTTTCAACTTATCAACAGTTCTCTCTAGTAATAAATCATAAGTAGCTGAAAGGTCTATTAGCTCAGGATTTACTCTATTATAAAACGGGCCCATGTGATTGGCATAAGTAGTTATTTTTTTATCCCGTATGACAACAATTCCGTGATGTAAGTCTCCTACAATAAAATTGGGAGCTTTCATTGATTCGTATCCATATTCCTGATACCCGGAAGTGTCAAGATTGTACTTAGGAGTTGAGAATAATAATCTATATGCGTCTGCAGATTCTCTTTCAACAATTGATCCGACAACTTCCCACCATTGGTGATGACGACTGACATGTTCATATAATTGTCTCCTACCACTGACTACCTTAGTTCCTATATCTGCCTTCAATTCTCCTTGAAATCTCCCTAGAAACCTTTCTCCTTCTAAAGTCACATCTTGTTGCATATTTACATAAGGCGGTTAATAAATATATAAATTATTGTTCTAAAACATATAGAAATGGTGCACTCGCCGGGATTCGAATATCCGAACAAAAAGAATAAACTTCAAGTTTCCCGGATCTCAGGCTTACATCAGTAAGTAGCTGACTACAGACCTTGGAAGGCCCGAATTCTAGCCATTAAACTACGAGTGCTTAACATCAACTCAAACCAAGTACTATATAAAATTTACTAAGAAAATTATTCCTTACGTACTCTACGCACAATCCCGCCAATAAGACCTAAACTTACATATGCTGCGAATCCACAGGCACTTGCTCCCATTAAGCCACCAGCGATACTTGGAGTATCTAAGGCAGGTTGTGCATCATCCATAGCATCATCAACAATCAATTTAACATTTGGCGGTAACCCATTGTCGGCACTGTAAACTACAACCTTACCTAAACTCTCCCAGGTACCAGCATCACGCAATTCTCCATCTAATCCCTTCCAATAATGGATTCTATCAGCCAAGCGCACGATTCCGTCAATGCTTTTCTGGACTTCCCTAAATTGCTCTTTTTGTTTTTCATGACCAGCATAAACCCTTCGCACAGGAATATCATATTCATCTGATACATCTTCATCAATGGCTCCATTACGTAATCTATCAAGCTCTGCCCAATCACTTTCAGCTTCGGACATAGCCTCTTTCAGAAGTTTTTCCTTATCATAAGCCAGTTCGTATAAAAAATCAGATGAATCTTCACCTGACTTCCATTTGCAATAATCAGGTTTGTCTAAATTAAACAAATTACATTCCTTTCTTGATCTTGCATCTTGTCTGTACTGTACTTCTGCAGCGTCATTGGCACCAATATAAGCTCCTTTAAACCTATCTGCAATTTCATCGGCACTTGCACCAAAAACAGCTCCCTGCCAACCACCATAAACTATACCACCTACTACAACAACTCTTTTACCGTATTTTTTTGTTACATCTGCAATATAATCGCCAGTTTCTTTCAAACCATTAGTAAATTTCTCTTTAAATGTCATTGTAATTCCTCATAATATTATATAATATGTCACAATTCGTACCATTTATAAGACTTTCTCTTGATTTATTACTCTTTAGTGGTTTTACACTTAGTTTGAATAAGTTAAACAAAATCTTTTTAAAGCAACTTTCCTTTTCTCTCACATGCCAGAAATAAAGGATCAACCATGTAGTTTTTGTGGGAAAAACAAAGCTACATTAAGAGAAGAACAAATAGATATACCACACTTTGGTAAAGTTTACGTTTTATCTATGGACTGTACTGACTGTGGAACAAGGAAATCTGACATAGAACCAGCGGAAAAGAAGGAACCATGCAAATATACCTTGGAAGTATCTTCTGAAGATGACTTAAACATTAAAATTGTTAAATCAGGTCAGGCCACAGTAAAAATACCACGCATTATTACTATGGAACCGGGGCCAGCATCCAATGGCTATGTAACAAACGTAGAAGGATTATTGGAACGTGTAAAAAACATCGTGCAATCTGCAGGTGAATCTGAGGATGATCCAGCCGCTAAAAAGAAAGCCAAAAACATGATCAAAAAACTCAATAAAATATTAGTGGGCAGAGAACCCATAAAAATAATCATTGAAGACACCACAGGTCACTCCGCAATAATTTCTGAAAAGGCAGTTAAAAGTAAAATTTAATCTTTATATGCCTTAATAAACAATTCAAGTTCTTCTAATCTGGCAAATGATTTCTCTCGATACCTTCTTACAATACCTTTTTTATCAATAATGAAAGTAGTGGGGAGACTCTTTGCTCCGTAAAAATATTCCGCTACTGTTTCACCACTATGTTTGTTAATTCTGCCTTTTGGATAATGCCAGTATTCATCAAACATACCTTGGTTACTATCGCATATGGTAATATTTTGAGGAGACTTACCCTTAGATGCCAAAATTGGAAAAGTATAATCAGACAAATCAATATTTGATCCATAAGAACCATTCTCTTGCGCTAAAACTATCACATCATCATGTTTTCTATATAACTTCTCAAAAAATGGCATCTCAGCAATACAAGGTTTACACCAATCGGCCCAGAAATTTAAAACTACAATCTTACCTAAAAAATCCTGAGGTCCCATATATCTCTTGTATGTATTTGATCTTTTATTCTTATTACGTTGATAAAAAACAGGGGCTGATTTACCTATAAGATTCAAAGGCTTAGGTTTCTTATAATTATCATCTAGTATCAAATATCCTTTTCTGTTAGGACATCTCCCTCTGGCAGCCTCAGCAGGACTAGGACTAAATAATGACATTGCACCAAAACCCAAAGTAATTCCAAACTCTCTTCTATTCATATAAACCACTAAAATAAATCTACTTTAAATAAATAACTCTAATTCTCACTAAAAGCCTGACTTAAATCAATCATATATTTACCTTCTTCCAACTTAATTATCAAAGGATCTTTCTTAAACAAATGCACTAAATCTAATTCATACTTCCCTGGTTGCATCACTCTAATCGCTTCAATATCTAAAACAACAGGTCTGTCACCAACTTCTTGCTTAATACTTAGAATTTCACCAATGTCTTCTTCAATATGTTTCTTATCTTCTGGAGTTAAATTACTAACTAATTTTTTACCTTCTTCTACATTCTTTTTACGAATATAAAAAAAGACCCTAGCACCACAACTACAACCTGCCAAAATCTCTTTAGCTCCGTCTGAATACATATTATTGCATCTTACACATTGATGTGGCATAACAACAAGAACCTTAGCAACTATTTATTATTTTCTATACCAGTACCACTGTACTCAGCAAGCAGCCCAGTCATTTCTTCTTCTTTCTCTTTCTATATCTTGTAGATTTAGCCTCAGTAGTAAACAACTCAATCTTATCCGGATTCCTTTCAATTTTCTTAACAACAGAAGCAGGCCCAATTATAGTCATTCCTTGTCTATCGCCCAATAACATCTTAGCAAAAACTCCTTTTATTTTTTGAGATGCATTCTGTTTATTTTTATCCGGATAAATGACGCTTAACTCAATTCCTTTAAATTTAGACGAAATCTCTTCCATGGTAATCTCAATCAAATCTGCTTCCTCTTCCTTCTTCAATCTACCTTCCATGAGGACAATCTTATCCTGCTTAACTATATTCAATAATTTGTTAATTCTCTTGGCTGAAGAAATAGGTTGAATGTCTTGATATGGAACGAATTGAAATGTAACCATGTTAACCTCTTTTAATCTAGTAAATATTCATCATTTTTAAATCTTTCACTTAAGCGTAAATAGTCGCTCATAAAACTCTTCCAACTGTTTTCCATACTTAGCAGAAATACCCACAACTTCATACTGTGGAAATGCTGCCTTAATCGCATCTAGGTTAGATCTTTTCAAATCTACTTTGTTAGCAGCAATCAATACCGGAATATCTCTAGCTTGCAAATTTCCAATAATTGTAATATTAACTTGTGAATAGGGATCTTTAGTTGAATCCAGAACTACAATTACAGAATCCATATTATCTAACCACTTAATGGAATCAATTACTCCCTTCGTAGCTTCCTTGGCTCTCTTCTTAGCTTCGGTCTTCTTCATTCCTCTCTTAAGAAAATCTTCATAATCAATCTTAGTGGCAATACCTGGAGTATCCACCAAAGAAAAAGTTAATTCCTTGCCTTTTTTATTTTTAATACTAACTTGCTCCTTCAAAATAATCTCTCTGGTTTCATGCGCAACATGCGAAACAGAACTCATATCTTCACCAAGCCAATCTTGACAAACTCTATTGGCAAGGGTGCTCTTGCCGCCATTCGGAGGACCATACAAACCCAACTTGAAATTGTCTCTCCTTCCAAATGGATTAAACTTAAACTTCTTCAATAATTTCTTAAAAAATGATCCCACCATAATACATCCCTTTTTACAATAATAGAGTTAATCATTCATTCTTAAAGTTTTTGGTGGTGCAAGGTTTATTTCTTAGAAACTTTATCAATTGGTACCGGCTGAAATCTAGAGTCATGATAGGTGGCTCCAGTAGTATAATTAGCAAGAATAAAAGCTGGATTTGTTACATTTCCTTTATTTTCTCCCAAATAAGCTACATCATCGCCAGGAATAATTCTTAATTCTTTAACATTTAAGCGTTCGTTCAATTCTGCATAATGCGTGCCTTTTTCATTACTTACTCTTATTTCATACACATGGTTAAAACCCTTGATTCCATGCCAACCAATTCTTACAGCATCTACTAATCCTCTGACTGCCGCTGGATTTCCTGCCAAATCTCTAAGAATTTCTTCTTTATCCATATGTTACTACTTCTTGGTCGTCTTTATAAATTTTGTTAAACACCAACAGAATAATTTATAAGCCTAATTACAATAACCAGAATATGACCGAACGCCATTTGATAGTTGATCATTTAAGATTTAGTTACGAGGGACTATTTGACGCTGGCGAATTATATAATGTAATCTCTAGTTGGTTCTTTGAAAAAAAATATGATTGGTATGAAAAGTTGAATCAGGAACAGGCAACTCCAAAAGGAAAACAAATTAGAATAATATTAGAGCCATGGAAAAATGTCAGCGATTATTATCAACTTAAGATTAAAGTAAAAATTAACTTTTTGGACTTAAATGATGTTGAAGTCGATGCAGACAAGCAAAAACTTAAATTAAACCATGGAGTTGTAAGAATAACTTACGACGGGTATTTGATAGGAGACCGTTATGAAAAATGGCATAATCAACCTTTCTATTGGTTCTTGTCAATAATTTTTGAAAAGTACTTCTTCAGAAACACCTTCAATAAATTTAAACGTTGGATTGAGAGTGATGTGGAAGACTTACACGAGCAAGTTAAAACCTATCTTAACGTATACAAATATAAGACGTATTAAAATGGAATTATATCATCAAAAGGATTTAGTTGTCAACAATCGGCAGTTGAGATATCAGGGCATCTTTCGCTTCGATGAGTTAAGAGAGACAATCAACATTGCTTTAGATCAAAAACAATACAAAAAATTTGAGAAAAAAACAGAGGAAATTGTAACTGAATCTGGACGGAGAACCTATATTGAAATACGACCATACAAAGAAATCAACGAATTTGCTAAATTAATGATAAAAATAAAAATAACTATGAACAACGTACGGGACTCAATAGAAGAAGTCAAAGGTGTAAAGCGAAAGTTTCAAAGTGGTGCCGTACAAATTGTATTTGATTCTTGGGTACTTACAGATTATCAAAATCGCTGGCGGATAAAACCTATATTGTACTTTACGCAAGGTATAATCAACAAATATTTATGGCCTATAAAAACCGAGAAAGCATTCTCAAAAGAACTGAAATCAGACACGGCATATATCTATTCTCAAACGAGACAACTACTAAACTCATATAAGTTGGAATCAGGAAAACTAAAGAGCGAAGAGGAAATTAAACAAGAAATCGCCAAGGATATAAAGAATTAATCATTTCTTTTTCTTAGATTTCTTTGGTTTTTTCATAGCGTACTTTGGAATCATTCTCTCTAAGACCGTTTTTCCCACGCTTCCTTCTTTATGGAATGTCCTTAACAAATTGCTGCCTTGCTCAGCAGTGATTTTACCAGCATCTACTTTTTTGTCCAATCCAACGTACTTAAGAATACCTTCCAAGTGACTTTCATCTATGTGTTTGCCAGATGTAGCGTATAAAGACTCTCTTAATGGTTTAGTATAAGCTTCCGCTGCATGACCCAGAAAATCCTGTAGGGTTAAATTCTTTCCAAGCTGCTTAACTAAGCCTTCCAAAGCAGCAGATGTCGTACCTGAATATGCTTTCATTAAAAGATCTTTTTCTAACTCTGACAGATTCTTACTCACCTTAAAATGCTGGTGACTCATAGCAATATAATGGTCAGACATACTCTTGGCGAAAGCCTTCTGCACCTTAACATCATCCAACCGATCATAATGCACATTGCCTTTTTCATCAGTCAAATGCTTATCAACCGCAGAATTATATGCCTTACTATGACTATGTGAAATTTTATCTATTAACAGGTCTGCCTCTTTATGCATCTTCTCATGCTTACTAATGTAATCAGGCGTACTATCCTTCTTTTTCTTACTCATAACAATTAAAAGAACAAGTTCAATAATATAAGTGTTTCGCTAAGCTTAAGGCTCTTTATAATACTTTTTATCCTTTAGGAAGGTTTGAGAAATTACTTCATGCTCCTCAAACTGATCTAGCAGGGCTGCCAAATCAGCAACTTCCATCTTTGATTTATCTACCTTATCTACAACACCTGTATGTGCTATTACATCATCTGTATCATCTTCACTAAGCTTATTCTTAGGCTTTTCCACAGTAGGCATTGCTCTAGCAAAGAAGTTAAAATTAGTATTCTGGCTCTGTAAGTAACCAAAAAATTCTCCATATCCAATATCTTTAGCAGTATTAAAATATTTATCAACATCTTCTTTTTTGAATCCAAATGCAAAGAAGGCAATTTCTTCTTTTTTGTCGGGATCTGTAGCTGTGGACTCAAAAACCTGCATTGCTTTATCAAACAGCATACTGTAAAGGTTATCTACTGCTGCTTTCTTGGTAGTTTTGTCTTCTAACTTAGAATAATCTGGGTTCCCGTTAGCGTCAGCCACTGAATCCCCCAAGGCTATCCAAGCTTTGTGAACTGCGTGTTCTCTACCTGCATAGTCTATTTTACCGGCCTTCTTGGCATCCAAATACTCAGCTATTCCCATTATGTAACTACTCAAGAATGTCTATATATAAACTTTTTGCTTAAGAATTGACCATTTTCTTGAATTGACCAAAATGTCACACCATTATAGAAAAGAAATATAAGTATCCAAAACATATGTTGTATAGACTAATCATAAAGTCACAGCTGGCCCCGAATGCCGAACTCAGCATTCAGTCCAGCCGGGGGAATAACAATGGCAAAGAAATCAAACAAATCAACCAAATCAAAAGAGCAACCAGCACCACAAGGAAAACCAAAATTATCTCCAGAAATGGAAAAGAAACTAAGCTCATTAAAGAAGAAATTAGACAATTTTAAAGACAAAATTCTAGACAAATTTGGCGATTATATTGTAGGAATCACACTATTACCTCCAGCTCCAAAAAAGCCAGAAGAATCTGAAAAGAAAGAAGAAAAAAAGGGTGAAAAGGACATTGATGTAATGGTAGTTGTAGATGACACTACTAGCAAAAAGATGACAAAAGATGAGTTGCATCAGAAATTTTCCACTATCATCAAAACAATAGGCGAAGAAGTTGACAAATCTATCAAACCGCAAAGTGTCCTTCTAACAGATATCTGGCAAAATTGTTATGACGCCAAGTATGACTTAAACAAATTAATATCCTTAGGAGCTCCAATCTATGACTCTGGTATGTTAGCGGCCATCAAAATTGCGGAAGTACACAAAACCATGGTTATCAAGAAATTTGAAAAATACATCATGAGTTATGTATTAGCGGGATCCTTAACTCAAGGCCGAGCTACTTCCTCTTCTGATATCGACGTATGGATTGTAATTGATGATACTGACGTCAAAAAGATGACTCGTATGGAACTAAAGGATAAATTAAGAGCAATAATCATAGGCATGGGCGCTGAGGCAGGAGAAATAACCGGTATCAAAAACAAATTAAATATTCAGGTTTGGATATTAACAGAATATTGGGATTCCCTCAAAGAAGCAAATCCAATCATGTTTACTTTACTACGAGATGGAATTCCGTTCTATGATAGAGGCATGTTCACACCATGGAAACAATTACTAAGAATGGGTAAAATAAAGCCAAGTCGTGAGGCCATAGATCTATTCATGAGTACTGGTGAACAGAGCTTAAAGAGGCTAAAGCACAAAATTAAGGATATGGGTATGGAAGATACATTCTATGCAATATTAACACCGTCCCAAGCTGCTATTATGCTTTATGGGCTGCCACCACCCACTCCAAAGGAAACACCCGAAGTGTTAGAGGAGATCTTTGTTAAAAAGGAAAAAATGTTGGAACAAAAGTACGTTGACATCCTTAAAGCCAATGTAAACCTGCGAAAAACCATCGAGCATGGCGAAAAGAAGGAATTATCTGGTACGGAGCTAGATGAATACGTAAAAAATGCCGAAAAATTTCTGGAAAGAATCAAGAAACTCTTCCAACAAATTGAACTAAAACACAATGAAAAATCCATAGTACATCTATATGATGAAATTGTAACCATCATTAGGGACGTATTGAAAATGGAAGGAATTGAACGAGCACAGGACGAAGAAATTATCAAACTATTCGAGGACGAGCTAATTTCTACAGGTAAAGTTCCTGCCAGATATCTACGTGATTTAAACGAAATAGTAGAATCCAAACGTAAGCATGACATGAAAAAGCTAACTAAGAACGACATTGAGAAAGCAAGAAAAGGATCAGGCGGCTTAATCAGATTCTTAATAGAATACATGCAACGAAAACGTGGGAAAGAAATGGAAAGAGCTAAGATTCGGATTAAACATGGAGAAAAGTATGGCGAAGTCATCCTACTGGATAAAGTTGCCTTTGTAATTCATGATATGGATCAAAAGGAACTTAGAATTGAAAAAGCTCAAGTAAATCCTGACGGCTCACTAGGCACCTTAGAAACCTCAAATCTTGAAGAATTCGAAAAAGAATTGGCCAAGAAAAGGATGCCAACCAGAGTCTTCATCAAAGAACCAATCTTTGAAGATCTAAAAAGAATCTTTGGCAAGCATGTGGAAGTATTACTAACACATTAATTATTTTATTATTACTACTTCTTAGTGAATATTAAACAAAAGTTTTATAAAGGGTTGAGGGAATTTAATAGTAAAATGACCAATTATGCACTAAGATCAATAGATACCATAATTCCACCTCTAGCTGGTGGTTCTGGCTCAGGAGATGGACCGAATGCGCCCTTTAAGCACTTAATTCCCAGATATATCAAATTAATTCATAATCATGATCCATTTTCGGCTAAGGCTGTAGCCACCTACAAAGGCTTAGTAGCTAGGCACCCAGGAATTAGAGATTATTTAGACAGAGCAATAATTTCAAGAAACAATATACTATCAGGAGAATTAAAATGAATGATGACATAAAAAATGCAGTAGATTACATTGCAAGAAGTATTCGAAATAACGAGATTATAGCAGTGAAAGAACTATACGTAACACCGTCAACATCTAGCGGCGAATCAATAGGTAACGTATTACGCGAGGAATCTGTAACAGACATATGCAAACACGTTATGGATTACGCTAATCAACCAAACTCAGCAATATCTAACAGATACGAATTTGCAGATGTAGTTGAAAGAGCAGTAGCGGTAAGAGACTACAATCGGAGATACTAAAATGAATACAATAACTAAAATAACATTAGCATTGGTGGCAAGTGCAGGCTTAGCTAGTTGCGCTAGTGACACAGAAACTGTTACAGCTTATGATGGTACTGAAATTCACAGAGTATACGAACAAACTAACGAATTTGAAGTAAGAAAAGACATTTTCAGAGATCCAATATCAGGCGAAAGATTTGAATGTGCCTGGCTAGGAAAGGATAATTCTAGACCAATGGAACCCTCAGATGTAAAATACAACACCTTAGGGTCAGTAACAGTAGATGACGTACTAAGAATAGATCGCGATAGTATTGGCACCTGTTTAGATTATAAGATTTAAAATGGAAAATAAAAACTACGAATTACCAATTTTTGATGTTGCATACAACATGACTGTAGTGCATGCACCTAATCCATGGGAAAAAGTAGAACATCCAGGATGGAAACCTAGAGAGAAGCCTAAATATCATCTATTTGAACCAACAAAATACGACCTAAATTTTGGTCCTAGAGTACCATATAGATAAGATGAAAACCTACGGAATAATTAGCGATATACATTCAGTAGATCCTAGATTAGTAGGAGCTGCTGCTAAAATTTTAAAGGACAAAGGAGCAAATGCATTAATTCTAAACGGAGACTTAGTTGGGGAGAGATTTACAGGCATTGATGAACAAGAATATGCATCTATTGTTTTACAACTATGTGCTCAATCAGAATTAGAAGTTTATGCACAAGCCGGTAGTCACGAAGACGTCCTTCAGTTTGAGCCAGTGATTCAAGAATTACCTAAGCATTATGGAAATCTAATTGATGTCTCTAGAAATCCGAAAATAACCATGCATGATCATGATTTAGTTTTCTTGCCTGGATCAGACTGGCATTCTGAAGGAGTAAAAGGTTATAACTTTCATACTGAATTCGAAACAGGTTTATACCGTAATGAAGATGGGCCCATTGGTTTCACTAATATAACTGACTTAAGAAAACACATTACCCAACCAGATAAAACTATTGTATTTACGCATGTACCTAAAAAATTTTCAAATATAGAAAAAGGCGTAGACATGGCTTATTTCGCTGAAAAAGAAGACGGAAGTTTAATGCCTGGAATTGCACTTGAAGCAATGATTAGACAAAAACATGATATTCAGGATGAAATAAGTATAAGATTAAAGGCAGCTCAATATGGATTTACTTTCAAAAGAGAAAACAGAGGAAATCAAGACTTAGCAGACGTAATGGATGAAACTGGAATTACCAAAAACATCACTGGACACTTCCACGAATCTGTGGGCAGAGCACATGACTTACACTGTAATCCAATTCCAGAAGGCACATACAGCAATGAATTATTCTGGAATGCTTCATACGTAGATGGCCTACAAGTAGGATTATTACATGTAAATGGTGCCCAAGTAGCATATGAAAATATAAATTTAGGAGATTATATGAAATAAAATGAATACTAAGGCAGCAACTCTAGCAAACCTTGTAGATAAAGAAGTTCTAAGCGAATTTGCTAATTCTTTGGTAATGTTTGAAGATGGTTTCTCAAAATACAGAAGACCAAATGCTAAATCTGTAGATTACAAACCAACACATTTCAACTTAGACAGAAGTTTAACTGAAACTGGTTTGGAACATACTAAATACTTAATCAGAGAATCCAGAATTGTAGGAGATTTATTTACTACTTACATTCAAGGTAGGGATGAAATAAAGGAAAAGTTAAATTTGTAATCCCAACTACTACTCTTCTTTTAATATAATAGCGATAATTATTTATATCATGTACACATCTAGTTACAACATGGAAACGGTTACTATACCTAAAGCTAAATTAGATCTTGTCATTTCTGATGTAGAAAAGCTGCTTACACACTTTGAGGAGCTTGTTGATAGTCAAAATTTAATTGTGCGAGAAAGATTAAATGATATAAAAAAAGGCAAAGTAGTCGGAAAATCTGAAGAAGAACTTGATGAGTACCTCAAAAAAAGAGGAGTTCAAGTTGACGAATTGGATCATTAAAGAACACCCCGATTTTTTTAAGGATTTGCAAAAATTAGGTATCAGAGAATTGCGAAATTTCTATAAGAAGAAAACAAAAATAAAGCAGGATCCACTAAGGGTAAAGCATCTAAGTGGTGGAGATAATTGTTACAGAGAACCAATAACTGATAATTTGAGGCTTGTGTACTATGTTGAGGCAAATATAATATGGTTATTAACTGTTGGTACTCACAAAAAAGTATTTAAACAATATGGGAAAAGACTACATTCTCTAAAAAATAAGTTATAATCATAATTTAATCTTCATTTCTCTCTCTATTTTCATAACAAACCAACAATAAAGCTTCATTAAGTTTCATAAAACTATTCTTCGCTTAAACATAAGTTTAGCTAAAAGTATCTTTTTAAACAAATCAATAAATCAAAACAACACAAAAATTGGAGGAAAGATAAAATGAAAAAAATAATGGCAATAATGATGCTAATGGTGTTCATGCTTAGTATGGTTCCATTGGCATTGGCGGAAGAAGATACAGTAAAGGACGTAATCAATGGTATTAAAGAAAGTATCGACGATCCAGAAGAAAGGAGAGACAAATTAAGAAAAGCGAGACTGGCAAAGGATAATACGGTTAAAAAGATAAAACATGTACAAAAAAACCTGGATGAAACTCGACGCAGATATCACACAGCTAGGGACAAATTCAAACAAGCACATGATGTATTTAAGGAAAATAAAGGAAAACTTAATGATCTAAGAAAAAGAGCAAAATGTGCAACCGACACTGAAGAATGTAGGCAACATAAAGGTAAATTAAAAGCTGGAGTCAAAGTTCACTTAATGAAAAAACTAGACGTTATGCTGTCATCATTGGAAAGACTAGAATCTAAGATTGAAAACGTAGATAGATTATCTGAAGATGAAAAATCAGAAGCCTTAGGAACAATTGCAGAATTGAAAACAGATGTGGAAGCATTAAAGGAAAAAACTGAAGCATTAGCAGACGACACCTCTGGTGAAGACTACAGGGCTGCAATCAAAGAAATAAAAGAGGCTTGGAGAGTAATAAAGAAGGAGCAAAAGACCATCATAGCTGGACTAATGAATTCGAGAATGGATCATTTAGTTGCAAAGCACAACGAATACATTAACGGAATGGACTTGCGTATTGCAGATCTGAGAGATTCTGGCCAAGACGTTGCTGAACTGGAAAGATTAAAAAATAAATTTTCGGAGCACGTAGAAAAATTATCTTCAGACCATAAAGAAGCACAGAGTATTTGGAAGCTAGTAAAATCTGGCGATGCAGAAATTTCTGAATGGAGAGCAGCTCAGAAAATTGTAAGGCAAGATCTTAAAGAAAGCAAGAAGATATTGCGCGAATTTATTCATACCTACAGAGAAATGAGGCGGGATGGGACTACTGTTAAACAGTAAGCAATTTATTTAAATTCTTTTTTTTTAATAATTATAAAATGAAAATTTTCCAAGTGGTATTTATTCTCACGATGATTCTATTATTAAGTTGTGCTCCCGCTGTAGAAATGACTGAAGAATTGTCCAGTCCTGAAGAAACTGAAATAGGCGATGGCTTGGATGACTTAGCTGATTTGGATTCTCTAGGTGAAGACTTAGAGGAAACAACATTGGATGATTTAAGTGACTTAGAATTAGATTCTTAAATATTGAGGGCACACCCGCAGTCGAATCAACAAAGCCTCAATAGCTTAACCCCCAAAGCTTCTCGAGCTTGCAACCCTCTGAACATGGAACTTTCACCTTAGGGCTGCTTCCGTCAGGATCTGACCCAATTCGATGAAAGACCATCCCAAAGGACAAACCGTCAGCAAAGACAATGGAGACCATCGAAACAATACTAACCCTTCCTTGGGCTTCGGCTCCGTGTAAAGTCCGTTCACGGTAACAACGCAGGACTAGCGCGCCGGCCTAGCTTTCCTCAGTATATTAAAAGAATATTTCATCTCCATTTTTAAAGGTTATCCCAAATACCAATATATTATCCCAAAAGTAACAACAAAGTATATCTATTATCTTTGCTAATAAATAAGTAAGCTCAGGTCGCCTAACCAGGTATGGCGAAGGTCTTAAAAACCTCCCTGCTTGTCCAGAGAGGCGTAAGACAACCTTTATGTCTTGCATGACTACGCGGGTTCCGTCGATAATATTGCATATTATCGTGGTTCCAATAAGAAATTATTCTTATTGAGAACGAATCCCGCCCTGAGCGACTTCAAGATCTATTTATATTTAAAACTTACCATAAATTAATAAACACCAAAAGACTTCTCTTACTATGGCAATAGAATCATTCATAAACATAATCTTAGTCATAGTACTCATAACCAGCATCCTTACCTTAGTTCTAGTTTACTTCGTTTACAAATTGATAAAGAAAAACAAAGAGTTAATTGACAAAGAACAACCTCGAATTCTTAAAGATGCCAAGAATTTAATTAAGAAGTAAATCGTATATTTTTTTTGTCCTAGCAACAATCAAAGTCTGTTTAGTCTCAGGCTTCCACTCAATATCCTTACCATCTAATCTAGAAACAAAACCTCCAGCCCGCTTAACAATCAACGCACCACAAAACTCTTGCAACTCCTCTGGAATTACTTCCACGTACGCATCATATTGGCCTGATACAATTTTCACAGTATGCAATTGCCCACCAAAATTATAGAAAATACAATCTTTCAATCCTTTTACAAATTTAATAAACTTACTAAATCTAGGTTCATAGGGAGCATATCCTAAAATAAATTTTTTACCAATACTTGCATCACCAATTCTAATCTTAACATTATTCTTATATGCATATTTTTCATCACAATAATAAATATCTTCAGTAACAATATCTCCTACAAAGGAATACTTTGCCTCACCATCAATAATAAACATCAAACATACTGAACAAAATGAATTCTCGCCACGCAAATAAAATTGTGTATTATCAATAGGATCTATAATTACCAAAAAATTATCATTTCCACCATTCACCATAATAACTTTATCAGCTTCCTCAGAATCAATACTTAACTTAAATTTACTTTTCCTCAAAACGTTTATGATGGCAGAATGGCTAGCTAAATCAGCATTCGTCTGGACATTTTTCCTATTTTCAGTTATATTAATCTTTTTTATCTTCTTTAATGCTGCAAAACTAGCTCTGACACATTCTAAACCCAATGTTGTTAGATCCACAAATGCAAGTAAAAATAATCAGCTATAAAATAGTTCCGATACAAACCTTTTTAAAACAACATCTAAATTCTAAAAGTTATGACAGAACTTATCATCACAGAAAAGCCATCATCTGCAAAAAAAGTAGCCGCCGCGTTAGCCGATAAATTACCTAAAAAAGTCTCTAACAAACAAGCATCATACTATGAACTTACTCACAATGGAAAACCTATCATTGTAACATCAGCAGTAGGCCATCTTTATGGATTAGTAGAAAACAACAAACAAGGATGGACCTATCCAGTCTTTGATATTAAATGGGAAGCTTCCTATAAAAATAATAAAAATTTACAATATGTCAAATTATACTTAGACACCATTGCAAAGGTAGCTAAAAAAGCGGATGAATTCACTGTAGCTTGCGACTATGATATTGAAGGTGAAGTAATCGGCTTCAATGTCATCCGTTATGTCTGCAAACAAAATGATGCTAATCGTATGAAATTCTCCACCTTAACAAAAGGTGATTTAGTAAAATCATATGAAAATAAAATGCAACATCTTGACTGGGGTCAGGCATTTGCGGGAGAAACTAGACACAAACTAGACTGGTTTTATGGAATCAATCTTAGCAGAGCATTAACATCATCAGTAAAAGCAGCTGGATCATTCAAAGTAATGTCAGCAGGAAGAGTCCAAGGACCTGCATTAAAACTATTAGTGGACAGAGAAAGGGAAATAAATGCTTTTGTTCCGGAGCCGTTTTGGCAAATCGCGCTAAATGGAAACTACAACAAAGAAGAAGTTGAAGCATGGCATGTGGAGGATAAAATCTTTGATCAAAAAAGGGCAGAAGAAATAATAAAAAAAACACAAGGGGCAAAACAAGCTACAATTAATGAAATCAAAAGAACACAAAGGAATCAAGCACCACCTACGCCTTTCAACCTAACGGACTTACAATCAGAATCCTATAAACTATTCAAAATAACACCGAAAGAAACACTTCAACATGCTCAAAGCCTATATCTGGCCGGAGTAACATCTTATCCAAGAACATCATCACAAAAACTAGATCCAAAGCTGGGTTTCAAGAAAATATTAACTGACTTATCTAAACAGGCTTATTATCAAGAATTATCTCAAGCCATTCTTAAAACAGGCTTAACTCCCAACAATGGTAAAAAAACAGATCCTGCCCACCCAGCAATTTATCCAACCGGACTAGTTCCTGGTGAACTAAAAGAAAGAGAAAGGAAAATTTATGATTTAATTGTAAAAAGATTCATGGCCACCTTCGCAAAGCCGGCAGTAAGGGAAACAATGACTGTATCTTTAGATGTCAACGAAGAAAATTTCATCGCCAAAGGCACTAGGACCATCGAAGAAAATTGGCATATTTTCTATAAACCATATGTAAAATTGGAAGAAGTAAGTTTACCTGACATGAAGGAAAATGAAATAGTAAACATCAACGAAATTCTTAAGCATGACAAAGAAACTCAACCTCCTAAAAGATTCAATCAATCATCAATAATCAAGGAATTGGAAAAAAGAAACTTAGGTACTAAAGCAACTAGGGCTGATATTCTCGATAGACTATTTCAAAGAGGCTATATAGAGGGAGTTAAAATAGAAGTAACTCAGCTTGGTATGGAAACCATCACCATCTTGGAAAAATATGCTCCAATAATAGTCGAAGAAAAACTAACCACCCATTTTGAAGAAGAAATGGAAAAAATTCGTCAAGGTAAACTTAAACAAGAGACCGTGCTACAAGAAGCAGAAAAGGTATTAACTAAATTATTAGCGGACTTCAAAAAGAAAGAGAAAGAAATAGGTGCTGACATCTTAAAATCAGTAAGAGAAACTCAAGACACACAAAACTTCATGGGCCCTTGTCCTAAATGTAAAGAAGGTAAACTAATGGTTAGGAGAGGAAAATATGGAAGATTCGTTGGTTGCGACCAGTATCCTGAATGTAAAACAATCATAAACGTGCCTAAAACTGGAAAATTAAAATTTACAGGAAACGTAAACGAAGAAACTGGATTTCCCATAATAGAAGCTGGAACGGGAAAGAGAAAAGCCACAGTAACACTAGCAGAAAACGGTAAAAAGGATGAGACTACAGAGAAAAAATACAAAGAGGAAGGCATGACTTGTCCCACATGCAAAACAGGACAAATGATTCTCAGAAAAAGTTTTTATGGTTTTTTCCTTGGATGTAACTCTTACCCAAAGTGCAAGACATTAATGAACATTAAAGATGATAAGGTCGATGTTGAGAATCCTGTCGTTAAAACTTCAGAAAAGAAAAAATCTACTAGGAAAAAATCATCCAAAAAATAACTTTGGTTCTAAGCAATCTTTATATACCATAAAATTATGCTAATTCTATGCGAAAAAGAGGACAAGTCACAATTTACTTAATCGTAGGTGTACTCTTATTGGGGTTAACCTTATTGATATTATTTCAGCTCGGAATATTTCCTCCAAAGCAATCCTATAGTGAGAAAGCATCTTTAACCAATTTTGTAGAAGATTGTATCAGACAGCAGACAGAGACTGCAGTATTTCATGCTGCATTCCATAGCGGAAGAATCTTTCTGCCATTGGATATGATCTTTTCAACTGAATCACTGGATTTGGCCTATGCATATAAAAACAAACAGAATTATTTGGATAAAGGTCAAACAGAAAAAGATATTGCTACCTACTTAGATTTAACTTTACAATCTTGCACCAATAATTTCTTACCATGGCAAAATCAAGGTGTTACTATCAAGGAAATAGGCAATTATCCCATAGAAGGTAAGCTAATCAACACTGATTTATTTGGAACTAAACATGGAGCTTCTTTTTCAAATATTGTTCTTACTAAAGATAACATCAAAGCTGATGTACAATATCCACTTTCGATAAAGGAATTGGACGAAATCACTTTTATTGAGGATTTTTCAGTGGAGGTTCCCACTAAATTATTCTCTGCTATGGATGATGCAAATAAAATAATTCAATCTACCTTACAAACAAATAAAATGGAACTATCAATGTTATCAAATTTAGAGCCATTTGTAAAAATAATGCCATATGATTCCGAAAATACAATTTATAGTTTATTTTATGGAGAAAATGCGGTACCTGATTACTTTATATTTGTACTCAATTCAAAATTCAACCAGGCTCCACGTCTAAATCATATTCCAAATTTCCAGCTGACAGTAGATGTTCCATTTTCTTATCAAATACAAGGTATTGATGTGGATCAGGATAAGCTAATCTACACTTCTAATTCAGAAGATTTTCCAATTCATGAAAATGGCACTGTTTCCTTCACACCAAAAAGAAGGGGCGATTTTACTATCCAAGTAAAAGTAACTGATAATTCTGGATTACAAGCGCAACAACAATTTAATGTTTCCACCAAGGAAGAAATCATAGGTATACTTGAAGATGAATAAAAAATATTTACTATGGGCCATATTCATTTCGTTAGTTATAGTGCCATCAACGTTAGCAGAATGTCCTCCAGATTGTCCACAAGATAAAGATGTTTACGATTTTATAGGACAACCAACCGAAACATGGACTGCTCAGGATTTTGCAAAACTTAGTGCACAAGACCCTGAAGCAGCTAGAGATTTACTTTCTGACAAGGGTCCAGAAATTATGGACAAAGTAGGTGGTAATCCCAATAACAAACAATTGGACATCTTTGACGAAGTTCTAGATGACGATGAAGTAAGTTTTGAAAATGAACGAGAAAAAGACATTGCCTATACATACATGCTCAGTCAAAAACCAGAGGCTAATGGTAAAATCATTCCTAGATCGCGCAAATCTAGAAAAGTATTCAGAAAATATTCTAGAACAGTCACAAAGAGAGAAGTTAAAGTAAATAAAAACTTCAAAGGAAAAATTAAAGCCGTAGAAAATGGCTTTGAAATAGTAGATACTTCCGCAGGCGGCAATAGAAAATTAACTACCAATCAAATGAAAGAAGGGAGTGATGTTGAAGTAGAATCAGGTAAAATAAAAATAACTGAACCTGAAGACCCAAGAGTGGATCCTACAGAAGAACCTCCTGAACCCACTGTCACTGTTATTTCTGGAGATTATGAAGGTGAAGTACAAAAGGCAGGCAACATTTTTACAGTTACAAATGGAAATAATCAATACTTACTCCAGAAGATACCTGGTGTGGAAAATGAACTGAACTTTAAAAGAGATGGTACGGCTTCTATTTCAGGTACAACACCTGAATTCGCTGCATTTATTGGCGGAGATTTACACTCCTTTAACAATCAGGAAGGCACATCTAGGGTGTCACCTAATGGAGACGCTGAATCTCAAAACGCCATATATAAAGTAGTTTACTCAAATGATAATCAAAGGGAGTTAGGACGTGAGATAAATGGTCAATTTAAATGTTCAACAAACGTCTGCTCATTACAGGCTCTGCATGGAAGAAATACAAGATTTGATTCTATAACTAGGAATGGTGCACAAACTGTTAGTAGTCAAGGTAATCAGGTTTTTGTTACAATAGGTGGAGAAAAACCACAGATTCAAGGTTCTAATTATATTTGGATTTCTGAAAATGGAGAATCACTTGAAGCCAGAGGTAGAGTTTTAACATACTCGCAAAAAGTCACCGCTGGGTTATTGTCGGGAATAGATTTCACAAAGCCCATGTGGACAGGAACTGATTCCGATTCTAGTTTTAACATTTTCACTGACAGCGCAGGTCGCACTTCCTTTATCATTGAAGGAGCGGGTCAATATTTTGATATAGCTAAGGAGTTACGAACACAACAAGGAGTAAAAGTTACACAAAAACTAGCTGCCAGCCACAATAGCCTAGACTTACTAACCATTGAGTGTGAACAATGTGCTGATGATGCAGAGGCTGCATTACTTTCCATAAAATTAATTAGTGACACAGAAAATTATAGGAGGAATTTATTCAATCCCATAACTGGCAAAACTGTGGCCATACATTTAGCTAAAAGGGCCTCCGAGGACTTTTTAGATATCAGTTTTGTGGCTAACAATAATCAATTATCTCCTCAGATTGGAACTGATATAGGTCAGCTAGCTGATAAAGGAAATTTATTTCAAATAAAGAATGCTATAATCTCCTTTGGCGACAAAAATATTGCAATTGTAAATGGTCAATATGGAGTTCTAGAAGAAAATACAGAAGATGGACCTACATCTTTGGTTAGTTTGGATCTCGGTATTAAAGGGATTGTAGGTGGACCTATATTGCGCACCAACCGTGAGATTGCAGAATTTGAAGCATTCATAGAAACCTTTGAAAATGCAGTAGACAGTGCCGACATTTCTCAATTGCCAAAGATCACAACGGATCCCAATGTCAGAAAAGTAATTTTGCAATCTACTGGTATAGAACTGGATTTATTGAGGACAAATCCTAAATATGCTAGGGGAATAATTTTGGGAAATAAAATATCTACTCAAAGAATACCAAATATAATAGCAGAATTATCTAGCCTTGGATTTGACTTTGATCCTCAAGGTAACTGTATCTCTCCTCCTGACTGCATCCAATTATTAATATCTGAATCTCAAAGTGGTGGCAAAATAAGTTCTGCACATGCAGAGCTACGTCAAGCATTAAGAGAAGCTGACGCAAACCTATTACAAGCAGAGCGCATCAAAGCAGTTGGTCAAGGAAAACAAACTGAAAATATTGATGCCCTACTTGAGGATGTTAATCTTAGGTTGTCAGAGAGATCAGAAGAAGTTGAATTTGAAAACTTAGTAAGAACAACACAAGATGAGTTGCATCCTGAAGAACAAAATCTAATTTCCGAAGCATCTAATCTTGGCGGTCAATTGCAAGCCCAATTAAACAATATTCTACATACAGATAATGATTTAACTTCAATCAATGGTGAGGTTACAAGGCTTAAAAGAGGTCTTGCCATTCAAGCCGGATTATTCAATACCGGTTCTGCCGAGGATAGAGCAGAGGCTAAACAGAGATATCTTATATTAGTCGCAAATACTCCCGAAATAACAAAATTAGAAAATAGATTAACTGCACTAGAGAATGGTGTTAACTCAGCAAAGTTAAGAGCCAATGAACTACGCAATCAATTTCTCAAGTTAACGGATGATCCGAGAGGGCAATATATTAGAACGCATATTTTAAGAGCAACCGGCATTCCTGCCTATGTTGAACTAGCCAGACAACAAGAAGAAAAGAATCGTGAAGATCTTTTGGTTGCAGGCTATCTAATACCTGATAAGGCTTTGCAATTTCAACAGGCAAAAGAGGGTTGGGATTTAGCCACATTGGGCGATCCTAAGAATGCCTTAACAGCAGTGGACGGATTATCCATCGAATTGCCGGGAGTTCAGTTTGTAAAATCTGATTATCGTTGTAAATTAGGTGGCTTATGTAAAACTGCGCAAGATCTAGCGATTTCTGAAAATGAACGTGCCAGACATCAACTTGCATTACAAAGATCAGATGAAGAGAGTGTTGTCGACAAAACCTTAACTAAAACAGGAATTATCAGTCTAATTGGCTTTGGAGCGCATGTTCATAATGCATTTGCCGATGATTTAATCATACTGCCAGAAGAGGCAGCTGAGGGTTTCTTAATTTCTCCTGTTGGCACTACTCTTGATTTATTGGGAGCGGGAACTGATTTTGTAACTGATGATATATTAGATATCTGGGATCCTTGGGAAAGTGACTATGAAAGAAATACTGAAGCAGTTGCCTTTAACAGAAAGAGATCTGGAGAAATTGCGCAACTTCGAACGCAACTTGCCACGGGAGTACCGTTGGAGAATGTAGCTCAAAGTGACTATGTTAAGTCCTCAGAATTTTCATGCAAATATTTAAATCAACGCTGTGAACAGGCAGCTGCTGATGCTCTAATCCTAAAATCTAAATTTCATCCAGAAAGTGCTTCGTTAATTTATGAAGACATGCAGGTATTGGCCAGTCAAGGAAATGCTGATGCTGAAGAATGGTTAGAAAAGAACACTGCAGCAGTAGGCTTACATAGATTAGGTAAAGGTGTAGTACTTGCTGGAGATATCCTTGCCCCTTTTGCAGTGGCTAAATTAACTGCTGTTAATAAAGCATCAAGACTACAAAAATTGAGAGAACTTCACCTTGCTATCGATAATAATGATCTAACTAAAGCATTGGAGTTATCTGATGTTGTAAAACCAACACTGGCTGCTAGAATAAGTAAATCGGCGGAAAAACCGATTAAAGCAATAAAAGAAACGGCTGGTAAAGTAGGTTCACGCATAGCTCCGGAAGGAAGTAGAATTAGAAAACTTGCAGCAGGTATAGTTGATAAAGCTGCAAGAGCCAGGGATGTTGCCGGTAGGATAGCTAATATTAGATTATCAAAACAACCTGGATATAAACAGGCCATATCTGCATTGGAAGCAGAGGAAACTGCTCAACTGAGAATGCAATTACTGGGGAAATTAAAAAATGGTAAATTTACCATGGATAATGGTCAAAGGACATCACTTCTGCAAATAATGGGTTTAACTGAAAACACTCTAAATGTCGCTTATAGTATAGCAATTGATGAATTTATTCTTGCAAGTGCCAATGCTGATGCAGTTCTTGCTAATTTCCCTGGTGCTGAGGCAGTTTTAAACGTGGATGAATTCGGAAATTCATTACATCCTAAGGCAACTGATGATGTTGTGCAAGGAAATCTGGGTTCTGAGGAAAGGGGATTAGCAAATGTAATTGAAGATCAAGTCCAGGCAACAGATGATTTCAGTTATTCAGCAGCTCAATATGATCTGGATACTCTAGCATACGACGTAGAATTACTAGAAAATTTAGATTATAGTGAATATTATCTTCCAGAATTGGAACAAGGATTAGGTAGCATAAATGCTAAAATAAGGCGTGTGCAGCACAATCATTTACTATCTGCTGATGATAAGGATCGTCTAATCAGTAGATTAAGTAGTGAGCATCGAAGGTTACAGGATCATTTATTAAATTATTTGGAAATTCAGTTAGCAGATAGAATTGGAGCTACCAGTATTGCAAGTTCTCCTGCAGATAACTTAGAAAAATTAATGCTTGAAATAGAATACTTAGAACAGAGAGCATATGGATTATCTGAAACCCGTAAATTGAGCCTTAGGAGTAAAATAGAATTACAGGAAAAATCTCTGGAACAAAGACTTCAGGAACTAAGTGGACAATCCAAATCCTCGAGGGAAACTTTACTACAGGAACCTGATGACCTATTGGATCCTAGACTACTTGGCGATAGGAACCGAGATTTAGCTTCTACTTTAGAAGGAAGAGTATATACTGATGAAGACATTTTTGCCTTAAGTAATGGATTATTACTTCGTTTACGTTCTTCTAGTAAAAGTCAAGATCCTCTAGATGTAATAAGCCAGCGACAAATAATTAGATACCGTAATAGGATTTCCGAACAAGGAGGATATATAGATTACATTGAACAAATTGACCAGAGATTTCCTCCAGAAGCAGTAATAGTTAATCTTGGGACAGATGGCATAGCATATACTAATTTAGCCCATCTTCTCTCCACGTCCAATCCTAAACCTAACTCGATTACCCATTATATTAGTCGTCGCACTCTTGCTACTAGAAAGGAAGCGGAAGCAATCCTAGCTCAAACTGGCGGTCAAACGCAAGCTGTGGAAGCTGCTGTCAATATCCAAAGTCGTAATATAAAACTTTATGATGACGTCAATACGGCCGTGATTGACAGCCATGTTGTACATGTTGATACTCGAGGAGTCAAACATTTTGATGGAGCATTGGCACGTAGATTTGATAGAGATGTAATGACAGTACCACAAAATCAAGATAAAGTTGTTGAATTAGTAGGGCAAATGAGAGATACACTCGTTGCTTCAGGTAGGGATGTTGATCAGCATTTAGTATTGACAGACTACGCTGGAAGAGCTCATGTGCAAGGATTTACATTAAAAAATGGCGTCAGATGGTTAGCAGATGAACAGAATTGGGCAAGTTTAACCGATGCTCAGAGAGCATCCCTAGGTGGATCACGTGCAAGATTTGTAAATTCAAGAGTTGATTTGCATGTGGGAGTTACTAAAACAGTACCAACTGAGACAAACCCATTAAGTGGGATAGGCTTGGATGATGTCTTTGAAATCGAAGCTCGTGGAGATGTCGTGGAGAGTTTCAGAGGAGTTCAATTGAATGACAGAAGTCTAGCAACTGATCAACTTGTTTTCCAGCCTACAACTCCGTATGAACAGGCGCAAACTTTAAGTCAAAAATTAATAATTGCAGATGAAATAGCCAAAAGAAAAGCTCAACGCCTCCTTGGCTCTTCACCAACGGCAGAGCTTCCAGCAGTGCAACCTTAAGACAAGATCGTCCTTAAGAAATTCTCTCTAAACTTTTCAAAATCAGCTTTGTATGCCACATTAATTACTTGACTATCCTCTTGTTGCATAACAGCTCCTTTGCTAGTTAGGTGAATTGGCATCCTTACCGTTTCTACCAAATCATCGTGCACAATGCTGGCAATCGTCAATGGATCATGCATACAAGTGTATTTTACCTCATGCATAAAAACAGTATCTCGATAATCAAACCAGACATCTGTTAAAGCCTTAACTGCTTCTTTGCTCTTTCCTTCATCATTAAGTAATTCAAAATCCCGTCTATCGACGGGAACTTGAGAAGTAACATCGATAGGAAACAAAGTCTTAGGTGTATTCATATCATTCAAGACGATTCTAGCGGCTTTCACATCCATGGCAATATTATGTTCCACATCGTAGGAATAGTAAATGTTTTCTGGATCGAATTTCTTATGCGGAAATGAGAATGCTCCTGCCATGATGTACATGTGCTTTAGATTATCTGCAATTTTTGGTTCCATTAAATATGCCTTGGCAACATTAGTAGAACAACCAATCATAGCAATGTTATATTCTCCAGGATTACTCATGATTTTATCAACCAAAAATCCAACAGCATCATTGCCTACTCCCATATCACTCAAAGGCAGAGCTAATTCTGTCTCTGTCAATACACCCTCGCCTTCTCTACCAGTATGCCAAATGGACGCATATCCCGAACGCATTGGCATAGCTTCGCCACAATGTACTGGGATAGATTTTCCTGCATAATCAATAATTTTCTTTGCCACCTTTGCTCTAATATCACACTTACCATACATAGTTGTAACACCTTCTAGGGAAATATTTGGATGATTCAAAGCATATAATAAAGCATGAGCATCATCAACATCTGAACCTATATCTGTATCTAACAATAATCTTTCTTTCATCTTAAAAGCTCCAAACTCTGCCAATCCTCTTCTCTACCTTGCATCACCAAATATGCTTGTTCATGATCAATACCTAAAAGTCTTCGAGCCAAATGATTTGACCGCACAAATTTTGTATTCTTCATTCCAGACTTCTCAAAAACATCAAAACCTCTTCTAAAATTATTTCCACCAGCTTCATACATCTTTTCTAAACGTGAAACTACATACTGCATATCTAGAGTACAAGGATATCCATCATCATCTACCGTGGACCAGGGTTGAGGGACAACAACATATACTGGTGTATCTTTGCCATTAGGAAATGGATGATCGTTCAAGGCACAATTACTACTAAGAAACTCCGGGAACCTATTAAAATCAAAACTTCTATACATATCCTTGCTAAAATTTCCAAAACCAAAGCGCAAAAAATCACCAATAATCACAACCTGACCAGCGGGATCGTCAATACCATGCTCAGAATAGATTGGGCCCAAATCTTTGTAAGGCATTAAACTATGATCAGCGAAACAAATATCAGTTTTAGAATATACCTCCCCTTGCCAGCCCACATTTAACTGTTCAAAACTACCAATAATATCGTCAGTATATTTTCTAGGTGCTCTTGTGGCAATGGCAGTATGGATATTATCCTTATTCAAATAACTTAGTGACTCTCTAAATCCTGGACGTAGAATTACAGTGTTATTGATATGCTCTCTTTCTCCCTTATTAAAAATCCCAGTAGTTCCCTCGAGATCAAAAATATATAAACGCCCCATAATAGATATTATGAAGTAGATATTATATAAATGTTTGCCAATGTAACTCCTATTAAGTAGTTTAGGTAAATCTAACTGGGAACTGGAAAATTTTATAAACAACCATAAACCAAAGCATCTAAAACTCAAAAAGGTGAACAATATCCTCTGAAATTTCTGGGATCGTTTCACCGGTGGTAAAAAGATGACAATAGTTAAAATAAATTTACATAAAATCAGTGCTTCTAGAAATCTAGCAGCAAAAGGTGGCCAAATTAAAATCAATAATAATGTTTCTTTAAAGGACGTCGAGGACATGGACTTTGCGGTTGAAGGCAAAAAGGGTCTAAAATTTACCTTTTCCTTCGTTTGCAATTACGATCCTGAATTAGGTAAAATTGAAGTGGAGGGTCAAGTTCTATACGTAGAAGAAGAAGCAAAAGTCAATGGCATTAAAGAATCTTGGGACAAGGAAAAAAAAGTGCCTATGGAAATTATGGAAAAAATAATCAACGCTGCTCTACACAAAGGTAATATTCAGGCTATAAAGGTTAGTGAAGAAATAAACCTACCAAGTCCTCTACCTCTGCCAAAAGTAAAGGCAGGCACTGGTGTTCCTGCTGAGGCTGCAGCTAAACCTTCTGAAGAAAAGAAGGAGTAATTCTCCATAAATTTTTTATTCTTCTACTTATCTGAAATATGCATGAAAGCAACCATCTCAGGAAGTTTGCAAAAATATGCAAATAGAATTAACAATACAATCTTAAAATTCAAAAGTCAAGGAATTGAAGTGCTTTCACCAAAATCGGCTGAAATAGTTTCAGAATATACCGGATTTGTGACCTTAAAAGGTGATGTGATAAAATATTTAGACGGGCTTGCTGATGCAACTGCAGCTATGCGCATGATTGAAAATTCACATCTCCACGCTATTCAACAATCAGACTTTCTTTACATTGAATCAGCTGAATATATTGGACCTTCAACTGCCTTTGAAATTGGTTGGGCTCTTGCTCATAATGTTCCTACTTTCTATGCAGGCCAAACTACAGAGCCTATTCTAAGAATGTATTGCAATCAGGTACAAAATTTAACTGAAATATGTGGTCTCTCAATAATGCCTAAAGTAGACCCTCAAGTATCTAGAAGTATCTTTTACAAAATCTCTAAACAACTAAACTCAAGCATAGCTGTAGGGGCAATGATAGTAAACAAAGACAAAGAAATTCTACTAGTGCAAACACATAAATGGGGAGATAAATTATCTATTGTAGGTGGTAGAATTCAACCTAATCAAAATCTTGAATCTGCCATTGTTCAAGCAATAACTCAGCAAACAAAACTATCTGGAAATCTGGGACAAATCATTTGCACTTTCCAGGAAATACCTAACTCTGGTTACTATCAACCTCACACACAAAGAACTTTCATTGACAAAATATTCTATACTCCTGATCTTAAAGTGATGCTAGATCATCGAGCTCAAGATTACTCATGGGTAAAACCAGAGGCAGCTTTAGATTTAGAAATTGAATCTAATGCTAAGAAAAGTGTGCAGGATTATCTTTCATATTGCTGCTGATATAATTCAACCACTTAACACCATAATCTTTATAAAGCAAGAATTCTGTGAATTAATATGGCAGAAACATCAGTAAAACTCAAAGTAATGGAAGCTGTACAAGATGACGTAAATAAAGGAGTAGTAAAAATTGATTCTAATTTTATGCGTCAAATAGGCGTGAATTCTGGTGATGTGGTAGAAATAAATGGTGAACGTAAAACAGCCTGTATCGTGGACAGGGCATATCCTGGTGATATTGGACTTAATATTATTCGCATGGATGGTAACGTAAGACGAAATGCCAGAACTTCGATAGGGGAAATGGTGGCAGTTGGTAAAGCTGATGTAAAGCCGGCAAAAAAAGTAGTCGTGGCACCGGCACATAAAGGTGTTATGATCAAAGCATCGCCTCAATTATTTAAACAAGGATTGTTGGGCAAAGCTGTAGTGAAAGGAGACTTAGTTTCTTTAGGCAGAGCTAGAAGAAGAAGTCACGGCAATAAGGATTTGGGAAACGTTTTTTCCATGATGGAATCTCATTTTGCGGGATTTGGCTTTGGTGACATTAAATTTATGGTAGTAGATGCACAACCTCGAAAGGAAACAGTAGTAATAACTACCGACACTGAAGTTGAGTTTAATCCACATGCTGTAGAACTCAAAGAGGAAGAAGGTATTAGTTTAGGTATTAACTATGAAGACATTGGTGGCTTAAGTGATGAAATAAAAAAAGTAAGAGAAATGATCGAATTACCCTTGAAGCATCCTGAAATCTTTGAAAGACTAGGCATAGAACCGCCAAAAGGAGTATTGCTACATGGTCCTCCTGGAACTGGTAAAACCTTACTAGCCAAAGCCGTAGCCTCTGAAACGAACTCACATTTCATATTAATTAATGGTCCTGAAGTAATATCCAAGTTTTATGGAGAATCGGAGAAGAACTTAAGATCAAAATTTGAGGAAGCTGAACAAAATGCACCATCAATAGTTTTCTTTGACGAAATAGATGCAATTGCTTCCAAGAGGGAAGAAACTAAAGGCGATGTAGAAAAAAGGGTAGTCGCTCAAATGCTAGGATTAATGGATGGACTAAAGAATCGAGGCAAAGTAATAGTCATAGCTGCAACTAACATGCCCAACTCTTTAGATCCGGCCCTCAGAAGACCAGGAAGATTTGATCGGGAAATTGAAATAGGCGTTCCAGATAAAGAAGGTAGGCTAGAAGTATTAAAAATTCATACTAGAAATATGCCCCTGGACGAAGATGTCAACCTAAAGGAAATGGCCAAAGTGACTCATGGTTTTGTCGGTGCAGACTTAAATTCACTCGCAAAGGAAGCAGCAATGATTGTACTAAGAAGGATATTACCTGATTTGAAAATGGAAGGAGTGGAAGAAGGTGAACCGATTCCTAACGACATCTTAGAAAAAATCAGAGTAACTCAAAAAGATTTCATCGAGGCACTAAAGGTAGTTCGACCATCTGCCATGCGTGAAGTATTAGTGGAAACACCTGACGTAAACTGGCAGGATGTAGGTGGCCTTGAAGATGTAAAGGAAAAATTACAAGAAGCAGTAGAGTGGCCCTTAAAGAAACCTGAAATGTTCAAGCGAATGGGGATTCGTCCACCGCGAGGAATTTTATTATACGGTCCGCCAGGTACTGGAAAAACTTTACTTGCTAAAGCTGTTGCTAAAGAAAGTGAATCAAATTTCATATTAGTGAATGGACCAAGCTTGCTAAGTAAATGGGTAGGTGAATCAGAACGTGCAGTTCGGGAAATATTTCGCAAAGCACGACAAACATCTCCAACGATATTATTCTTTGATGAAATTGATGCACTAGTTCCAAGAAGAGGTGGCAGTGGTAGTGATAACAGAGTAAATGAAAAAATAGTCAATCAAATGCTAACAGAAATGGACGGATTAGAAAGTCTCAATGACGTAGTAATAATTGCAGCAACCAATCGGCCAGATATTATAGATCCAGCTCTTCTTAGGCAAGGAAGATTTGATAGAATTATTTTGACCTCAGTACCTGATGAACCAGGCAGGCAAAAAATATTTGAAATTTATTTGGAAAAAATGGCCACCGCAGAAGATGTAGATCCACTAAAACTTGCTAAAAAGACACAAGGTTATGTAGGCTCTGACATCGAAGGTGTCTGCAGAGAAGCGGCAATGGTAGCTCTCCGTGAAAACAAAGAAGCTAAAGAAGTTAAAATGGATCATTTTCTAAAAGCCCTAGATGTTGTACAGGCTTCCGTAGACAAAGATGTAGAGGAAACTTACAAAAAAATACAAGAATACTTCTCAACAGCAAGGGCAAAGGAAATTAAGGAAGAGAAAGTAAGCTATTTTGGTTAAAATTTTTCATCAATTATATAATCAATAGTTGTGGCACCAGACTCTCCCCCATCCATATCACCATACAAAGTAATGAATTTCCTTGATGAATCAACATTCGTTAATTCCGTTGAAATCATATAATCAATGGGTTCTTGCTGATTCTCCTTCCATATTTTTAATCCTAGTTCTGATCCGTCAAAAGAGAATCTCATGAGATAAAATTTATTTGCCTCCAAGGTTTGATTTCCATAAGCCATATAGGACTTTTCTTTGCCAATAGTATGAGTGGACGCATTTGCCTGAGCAATATGTACTCCCAGTCCGTCCAAATTTTTCTCTATTGATCCTCCAGTTGCATTTACAACGAATATAAACGCACCGCCACCTCCAACACTATTTACGGCAGATAATTTAAACTTAACCAGCATATTAAAGGTCTCTCTATATCCTATTTCAGAACTAGCACTAGGATTAGAACCAGCTTTACCTGTCCATTCATTGTAACCATACTTATCCTCAGAAATAACCCAATCTCCTAGGCTTCCATAATTTGACCATAAATTACCAAACAAATTATTTCCAAGATTTCCGCTCGGTCTATTAAAATCGTCAATAATTTCTACACAACTAACGTCTTCATCAATACTACCATCACAATCATTATCAACATAATCACATTTTTCTAAAGCAATTGGGTTTATCTCTTTATTTAAATCATCACAATCATCTTTATTTTTAACATATCCTTCAGGTTTTTGACATGCCTTAATACTACTTAAGGAACCGAATCCATCCTTGTCATTATCCAAATAGAATTCTATTTTCAAGCCATCATCAACAATACCATTACAATCATTATCCTTATTATCACATACTTCAGTACTAGGAAACACTGCTAAGCATCCTTCCCATCCCACATAACTACCATCAACGCAATTTTTATATTCCTCACTAGTGGTGCACTCACCAATATTAGATTCACCGCAAATTTGTATTAAATCCAAACCCTCATCAATCAACCCATCGCAATCATTATCTTTTCCATCACATTCTTCTTGTAACGGACCAACATCAGAACAAGCAGACAACTCAGTATACTTGCCATCTAAACAATAACTTTCAGCTATTCCAAAACTACATTCGCCAACTTCACTTTCTCCACATGGGACAACAATAGTAAGACCATCATCTACAACACTATTACAATCGTTATCTAAACCATCACAAACTTCTAAAGTAGCAACAACAGCACTGCAACCCTGCCAACCGGCATAATTTCCATCTACACAAAAATTATACTCCACTCCAGTAGAACACTCTCCTACATCCCAATTGCCACAACTTTGAACAAGTGTCAATCCTTCATCAATAAAACCATCACAATCATTGTCTTTAAAATCACAAACTTCAAAACCAGGTTCGATATCATCAACCCCACATACTGTGCCGTCACCCACATCGTTACAAATATATTTGCCAATAGTAAAACACTCACCAACACCAACACTACACTCCCCATCTAAAACAAATTCTTCATCAATACTACCATCACAATCATTATCAACATAATCACATAACTCCATAATAGCCTCTATAGGAACAACATCACAAATAGAATACTTGCCATCTTCAGAACAAACTAATTTACCTGAATTTTCACAAGCTCCAACACCAACATTACAAATTTTACCTAAATTGTATCCTTCATCAATTAAATTGTTACAATTATTGTCGATGGCATCACATAACTCATTAGCCCCTAAATACACCAAATCGTTATTGTCATCGCAGTCATAAGAATTCAATACATATCCTTCTGGAGCAGTACACTCTAATTTAAATTGCGATGCACCTTTACCATCCTTATCAAAGTCCAAATAAAATTTAATTGCCACATCTTCATCAGTATCCCCATCACAATCATTATCAACATAATCACATAACTCCAAACCACCTGGAAAAATCAAATTATTCTTATCATCGCAATCATAAGGAGGATTACAAACATCAAAAAAACCATCTTCATCGTCATCTACGCAATGTGAGGGGACTAACCTAACATCATTATCTCCAAAAATATCGCTACTAAATGCATCATAAGAATCATCAATGACCGAAACATCGCTACTAACTTCAATATTATCTTTTTTAGACCTAGATCCAACATTATTCTGAGAACAAGCAAGTAGTGACACTGCTGTAAATCCCAAAATCAATTTCCTCAAACTCATAAATTTACTACTGCCAAGTATTCTATATAAATCTTATGTGCAAAAGTTATCAAGGAGCCAAGCCATAGGTATTCACAGAAAAAGGAGTTGCAGGCTATACAGTGTTCTTCTCGGTAAAATAGCCAGGTCAGCATAGAATTAATTAATGTCCTAACAACTAACCTTATAAATATCAACATTATCCCTAATCCATGAACCTAATCTTCATCTACGGTCCACCTGGTGTAGGCAAACTAACAGTAGCCAAACAACTTTCTAAACTCACAGGATATAATATCTTACATAATCATCTAACTGTAGATTTAATCACAACAGTCCTACCATTTGGAACCAAGGACTTTTTTCCCATAAGTAATAACCTACGACTTAAATTATTTGAAATAGCAGCTAGGGAAAAAACAAATTTGATATTCACAGTTTGTTACACTAATCCAGGTGATAATAAATTCGTAAGATCAACCATAAGAAGAGTAAAAAAACACAATGGAAACGTCAAATTTATTCATCTCAAATGCAAAATGGCAGAACTCAACAAAAGAGTTTGTAATACATCAAGAACCAAGCATAAAAAGCTCACATGCAAAACAAAACTTAAGAAATTCATGGATGAAGTAGATATGTTAACTCCAATTCCTTTTGTAAAAAGCTTAGAAATAGATAACACTAACCTCTCGCCTAGTGCAGTTGCCAAGCAAATTAAACTAGAATTTAAACTTTAACCTATCTTGTTAACTATAGTTAACTTTATAAACAAACACTAATTTCTAAAGTAAAATGTCAAAACAACTACTACATCCACAAGAAATAGAAGTATATTACCTTATACCAACCATAAGAAGACACTTTGCCCTAGCTCTTGCTAAAATTCATCCTCAGAAGAGAGTGGCTGAAATACTAGGAATCAGCAGTGCATCAATAAGTCAATATAAATCTACTAAAAGAGGGCATCAAATTAATCTACCTGAAATCGTAGTTGAAAACATCAATCAATTGGCGCCTGGCATTAACGATACCTTCACATACATACAGGAAACCCAAAATTTACTAAAATTGTGTAGGGAAGAAAACATCCTTTGCCATATTCATCATCAATTATCAGATCTTCCAGATCAATGCAGTGAGAAAATTGGGTCGTGCCTATGATGGAAATTGAATTAAGTAGAGAGTTGTACGATCAAACAGATAATCATACTCCTAAACTGGTTGCCAAACCAGGATTGAATGAGGAAGTAGTCAGACTAATCTCCAAAACAAAAAATGAACCAGAATGGATGTTAGAAAAAAGACTCAAAGCTCTAGATCTATTCAATAAAACACCATTGCCGAACTGGGGTCCTGATCTTTCCGACTTAAACTTTGATGAAATAATATTCTTCGTAGATCCAAACACAACTGAAAAAACGAAATGGGAAGATGTTCCTGATGAAATCAAAAATACATTTGACCGATTAGGCATACCAGAAGCTGAAAAAAAGGCACTTGCAGGAGTAGGCGCTCAGTTTGACTCATCCATGATTTACCACAACATCAAAGACGAATTAAAAAAACAAGGTGTCATATTTGAAAACATGGATGTAGCCTTACAGAAATATCCAGAACTTGTTAAAGAGTACTTTATGACTTCATGCATACCAATTCATGATCACAAATTCATTATGTTACATGCAGCTGTGTGGAGTGGTGGAACTTTTATTTACATACCGAAAGGAGTAAAGGTAGAATTGCCCCTACAAGCTTATTTTCGTATGAATGAACAAGCTGGGGGTCAATTTGAACACACACTAATTATTGTTGATGAAGGAGCTGAATTACATTACATAGAAGGCTGCTCCTCACCCCGTTACAGCAAAAACTCATTACATGCTGGATGCGTAGAAATCTTTGTAAAAGAAAATGCAAAAATGCGTTACTCTTCAATTGAAAATTGGAGCAAAAATGTTTACAACTTAAACACCAAGAGAGCCATGGTAGGCAAAAATGCTACTCAAATTTGGGTCTCTGGAAATATGGGCAGCTCAGTAACTATGTTATATCCATGTTCAATTCTCAAAGGAGAAGGAGCATCCTCTGACAACCTCAGCATTGCCTTTGCAGGTAAAGGTCAACATCAAGATGTGGGTGCTAAAGCCATTCACTTGGCACCAAGAACCAACTCCAAAATTTGGTCTAAGAGCATTAGTAAGGATGGCGGAATTGCCAATTACCGTGGCCTTGTTAAAGTAATGCCTAAGGCATATGGTTGCACAACTAGTGTAATCTGTGATGGTTTATTGTTAGATGAACATTCAATTTCAAACACAGAACCTACTTTAAAAATAGCTAATAACGATATTGACGCTGCTCATGAAGCTAAAGTAGGAAAGATTAGTGAGGAAGCTATCTTTTACTTACAATCTAGAGGTTTATCTGAGGACACAGCCATGCAACTAATCGTATCGGGATTCATGGAACCTATTGTAAGAGAATTACCTCTTGAATATGCTCTTGAGTTAAACAAATTAATAGAATTAGAAATGGAGGGTGCCTTCTAATGCATAAGCAAGATTTTCCTATCTTTGAAAATAATCCAGGACTGATTTATTTGGACAACGCTGCCACAACACAAAAGCCCATCAGCGTAGTTAATACAATCAAACATTTTTATACTTCTCAAAATGCTAATATTCACCGTGGTATTTACTCTCTTTCAGAGGAATCTACAAAGTTTTATGAGCAGGCACGAGCCACAGTAGCCAATTTTATTAACTGTAATTCTTCGGAAATCATCTTTACATCTGGAACTACAGCAGGCATCAACATGCTAGCAAGAAGTCTAGCCAGAAATTTACAAGCGGGAGACGAAATCGTTCTGACGGAAATGGAACATCACAGTAATATCTTACCTTGGCAGCTAATTGCCAAAGAAAAAAATTTAGTGTTGAAGTACATCCCAATCAAGGATGATTTTACACTGGACATGGAAGAAGCCAAGAATTTAATTACTGATAAAACAAAAATAGTCTCTGCAGTGCATATCAGCAATGTTCTGGGAACCATAAATGATATCAAAACCTTAGCAGAAATGGCTCACAATAAAAACTCAATTATAATCATAGATGCGGCTCAATCATTGGCTCATCTTAAAATAGATGTACGAAATTTGGATTGCGACTTTTTGCTATTTTCTGGACATAAAATGTATGCTCCAACAGGTATAGGTGTCTTATACGGTAAGGAAAACTTGCTAAGGGATTTATCACCTTCAACAGTTGGCGGTGGAATGGTAGAAGATGTAACGAAAAGCACTGCCACTTATGTTAATATCCCCTCTAAATTTGAAGCAGGTACTCCAGCCATCTCTCAGGCAATTGCCTTATCGGCTGCTATTAAATATTTACAAGAAATTGGCCTGAATAAAATAGCAGAATATGAATCCAGTTTGACTACCTACGCGAAAGAGCAATTAGCAAACATTCCTAATCTAAGAATGTATACACCAAACATTAATGGTCCAGTAATCTCTTTTACAATCCAAAATATGCATCCTCATGATATAGCTGAAATATTAAATCGCAGCAAAGTTGCTGTCAGAGCTGGACATCACTGTGCTCAACCCTTACATACAAAATTAAATGTGCAGTCTACCGTTCGCATTTCATTATCATTATACAATACAAAGGAAGATATTGACCTATTAATAAGTGGTCTACAACAAGTAAAGGAGGTATTAGCATGATCTCTGAGGAAGAAGCCTTGTACAAAGAAAACATCTTGGACCATTATCGTAATCCACGTAACAAAGGCGTTCTAATAAATCCAACTCATCAACGCAGTGCCAAGAATCCTCTCTGTGGAGATCAATTAACCCTCTTTATGAATGTGGATAATGATTGTATAAAGAAAATTGCCTTTCAGGGAAGAGGATGTGCCATTAGTCAGGCTTCCATGTCTTTACTCACTGAACATCTACAGGGAAAAACAATTCACGAAGCAATGCAATTAACCGTAGACAATATTAAGGATTTATTGGGCATTTCGGTAAGTTTTGCCAGGCAGAAATGTGCTAATCTATCGTTACAAACATTACATGGAGCTTTAGGAGGTCATAATGCTTGAAATAATTAATCTACATGTTGAAGTAGATGGCGAAGAAATCATTAAAGGAATATCACTAATTTTTAAACCAGGAGAATTTCATGCTTTAATGGGTCCCAACGGATCTGGGAAATCAACTCTAGCTCATGCTATAGCTGGTAATCCAAAATACAAAATAACTCATGGTACAATTCTACTAAACGATCAAGACATAACCAACGCTAAGCCGGAGGAAAGAGCAAAACTAGGATTATTTCTATCGTTTCAACATCCACCGGCTTTATCAGGGGTTACCATCAATAATTTTATCAGAACCGCTGTAAATGAACAACAAGATGAACCGGTAAATGTGATGCAATTTCACACGAAGCTCAAAGAAAAAATGGCAGAATTAAACATAGATCCTTCCTTCGGTAGACGCTATGTACATCAGGGATTCTCAGGTGGAGAAAAGAAAAGGGCAGAAATGTTACAGTTGAGTGTTCTCAAGCCAAAATTCGCCTTTTTGGACGAAGCTGACTCAGGATTAGATGTGGACAGTATTAAACTTGTAGCAGATCAAATAAATAAATTAGATTCTGAAATGGGCGTTATCATCATCACTCATTATGACAAATTTCTGCAATTCTTTAAGCCAACTAAGGTCAGTATCATCTCTGACGGAAAAATCGTAAAATCGGGTGGTTACGAAATTGCTCAGCAGATCGAACAACAAGGATTCGGAGAAATACTCAATGGATGATCAACAATTAGTTAAAATATTACAATCAGTAATTGACCCAGAATTGCATTTAGATATTCATACCTTAGGATTAATTTATGCCACTGACATTAAGGAGCAAGAAGTTTACATAAAAATGACCTTTACATCTCCCTTCTGTCCATTTGGACCACAAATTGTAAATGAAATAAAAGAAAAAGTGCAAAAGGCAGGAAAAAAAGCCGATGTTGAAATAACCTTTGATCCACCATGGAAGCCAAATGAAGATCTTAGAGCAATGTTAGGTGTTTGAGAAATTATTATGCAGGACCAATACCTTCTTCAAATTCATCAGCACATATTTTTGAGCAGAACTTATGCATCTGTCCTTCGATTTCTCTCTCCACGTCCTCTTCCTGAATAGCAACACCACATTCCTCACATTCCTTAGTATTTTCTCCATCTGAGTTGTAGCCATGCATAAACGCCGCCTCAGAAGAATCTACTCCACCTTCTTCTACCGTTGACTGTTCAGAATTTTCGTTTTCAGTATCAAATAATTCCATAAATCGGCATTTCACCTATTTATTTTTAAATCTTTGGTATATACAGTATATGTCTTTTTGATTAGGGCAAAATTTAAACTAATTTTGGTCAAATCTTCTCAAAATTCTCTTTATTTTATTGATTGATCTTTCCCAGGAAAAGGCATAAGCTACTGTTTTTCTAGCATTATTACCATACTTTTGAGCTAATTCTGGATTTTGCAATAACTTTTCTATCTTCAGAGCAAGATGGGCCGAGCTATTTCTGGGAAAAAAAGAACCATTATGGTCCTTAATGATATACTTCTTCACAAAGCCTACCTTTGTTGCTAAAACGGGCAACCCAGTAGACATAGCCTCTAAAGTTGCCAAGGAAGTGGTTTCAGTAAGACTGGGCATTACAAAAATATCAGATGCCTTTAAATAATCCTCAACATTACTTACGAATCCAGTTACCGTACAATCGTTTTGCTCTCTAAATTGTTTAACCAACTCCGGTTGACCGTCACCTACAATCAGTAAATGAACTTCTCCTTTTAATTTTTGAAAGGCATCCAACAAAAGTAAAGTATTTTTCTCGTTTGAAACCCTACCAACATAAGTGATAATCTTCTTTAAAGGAATCTTAAGTTTCTTTTTCATTTGCAATTTGTCTTTGGCTGGAGAAAATCTATCTATATCCACACCCAATCTTGCAACTTCCATCTTATTCTTAATACCGGCCTTCCTTAATTCACCAATAAACTCATGAAATGGTACTAATAAAATATCAGCTTTGTTATACATTGAAATAAAATATTTTTTGGTTAACTTTGCTGTAATTTTACGTAGAGAATAATGCTTTTCCAAAAATTCCCAAGGAGTATTATGGACATAAACAACGATCTTCTTTTTCATTTTTCTAGCATACCTAAAAGCTAGAACACCAATAGGACCAAAAACTTGAATAAAAACAACGGATGAATCTTTAACTGCCTTTTTGATATTCTTTCTATTACTTCTGGAATACTTAATTGGCTGGTATGTGAAAGCAGAAAATCTCTTAGATAATTCTAGAAAAACTGTCTTAACCTTTTTGAACTTTTTCTTTCTGGAATAATCTGGAACCAGCAGAGTGATCTCAAAATCGTTTTGCGCCCGTTTTATAAATTCCTCTACAAAAATTAATACGCCATCTACTTTAGGATAATAAGTATCATTTACTACTAGCAATTTATTTGTCATTTTATCCTGTAAAAGCTCTCAGCGAACTTCTTTTTAATTTTAAAGCCATCTCTTAAAGCACGGAACCAAATTAGTGTCATTAATGGATAGATTGCGTTATATTTCTGTGAAGGAAATTTCCTTAATGATTGCAACTTTTTCTTAAAATGTTTTGAGATATCAACATACAAAATAGGATAACGCGTCTTAAAGGAAACTGGATTCCAAATTGAGTAAATGTATAACTCTGGCTTGAATTCCATCTTCCTTAAAAGTTCTAAAGTAATCTTATGGACTGCTCTATGGTCAGGATGTGGGTCTTCATTACTATGAGTAAAAATTTTTGTGGGCTTTTGCTTGCGCAAGATCTTCAAAAAGTTGTCTTTGTACTTTTTCCTTTTATAATCCTCTGAAAATTTTCCTTCTTTAATATCGAAAACCAGCACTTCGCATCCCAAAACCTTAGCTGCATCGATCGTTTCCTCCGTTCTAAATTCTCTCACAACATCTTCCTTAAGCCAAGGGTGTGACTTTTCTCCTTTGGAAAATACTACTGCTAAAACTTTATGACCATCTTTAACGTATTTAGATATAGAACCACCTGCCCCAATCACAAAATCATCAGAATGTGCACTCAAAACTACAATACTTTCTCTTGTCCTCTTTTTCATAGTAAAAAGGATATATCAGTAGTATAAGAAGTTTACGCTTAATCTAGATTATACTTGGCACTAATTTTACTTATAAAATCACTGGCAAATATGTAAGCTAATGTTCTGGATTCCTGACCCTCAAATTTAACTCGCGGAGCCTCCACAATATTATCAATTGAATAATGGCCATTAGTCTTAGCATAAAAATTACCTTGTACAATGAATTCCTCTCCATGGAACTTCTCATGCACAATAACCTCAAGAAAGTAACTATCATTTTCCAGAGTTTCAAAGACCACGGAACAACCTTGTAACCTATCGTCTAAATCATCACTTTTTCCTGACACTCGCTTCACTAAATTAGTAACTGCCTTTTTTGCGCCTTGTTTAAGATACCCAACAAATCCACGCATACTAATCAAATCAGAATCTTCTCTAATCACTTCTTCGTAATGTTTAGATCTTTTGTGATCCTCAATTTTATGGTATGCATGCATAGTAATAGGTAATAACTTAAGCTTTATAAAATTTTGTTGCCAAATACGATACATAATTCTTCCGATTAATTTTTATAGTTGCTACAAATCCCATTCCTATGAAAATATTAGCAATCCACGCGGACTTTATTGAATTCATGGCCAAAAAGAAAGCTTTCAAGGGAGCGGAAGAAGGTGTTGAAAAAGGTCATAAGGATAAAGTAGAAGAATGCTTAGTAATCTTCACAGCAATAGAAAAAAGAGATGAATCTGATCTAAATGGTGTACTCAAGAGATACCTTCAGGAAATTGCTAACATCGCTCAACAAGTAAATGCTCAAAGCATTGTACTATATCCTTATGCACATTTGAGTTCATCCTTATCTAATCCAAAAATAGCAGAACAGTTAATGAAAGACGCTGAACAGGAATTGAAAAAGAAATTTAATGTATCCAGAGCACCATTCGGTTGGTACAAATCATTTAACATCTCATGTAAAGGCCATCCCTTATCAGAACTAAGCAGAGAATTTGGTCTTGAGGAAGAAACTCCTAAAAAAGCTGAGAAGAAAGAAGTAAATCTAAAACGAGAATATAAGGATGAATCCTTCAAATTCAATCAAGAATCTCTTAGTGAAGAACAAAAAATCAAACTAACATCGGCTTACCTTCTAGCATCAGTTCTTAAAGACATGGAACCAAATATCAAAATAGGTTCAGCTGGATTTTACCATGATCAAGCATACATCGATATCTCTGGAATTAAATTACAGCAAAATAACTTTCCTCGGCTAGAAAAAGAACTCTTAAATAATCTAAGTAAGAAATTTGAACTTGGTGGTGAATTGCAAGATGATTTGCAACAAAATATACTTTTAGATTTGGGAGAAAAAGCATCTACATATAACATTGACAACATTACTGTGGTACCTCTATTCAAAGAACCATTTATCTCTCCTGAATCTATCAAAGCAGTGAAAATCTTAAACATCGCCAGTGCCTATTGGAAAAACAATCAAAACAATCAACAATTAACCAGAATCAACCTCGTAGCTTTTGATTCAGAGGAAAAATTACAAACATATCTAAAAAGGCAAGAAGAAGCTGAAGCAAGAAGTCATTTGAAAATAGGCAAAGAGCAAAACCTCTTTGTAAATTCGGAATTGGTAGGAGCAGGTCTCCCTCTTTTAACGCCTAAAGGCATGATCCTAAGATGTGAAATTGAAAATTTTCTTTGGGATTTACATAAAAATAGAGGATATAGTCGCGTCTGGACTCCTCATATAACAAAGCCTGGTCTTTACAAAACATCAGGACATTGGGACAAATTTGGCGAAGAATTATTCAAAGTTCAAGGCAAAACGGAGCAATTTGTAATGAAGCCTATGAATTGTCCGCATCATATGCAAATCTTTGATAGTTTTTCATTTAGTTATAGAGATATGCCAGTACGCTATTTTGAACCGGCGACAGTTTATAGAGATGAAAAATCAGGTTCTCTAGTTGGCATGTCTAGAGTAAGAGCTATAACTCAAGATGATGGTCATTTATTCTGTAGACTTTCGCAAATAACTGAGGAAACTGAAAAGATTATAGAAATTGTCTTGGAATTTTATAAAGCAATAGGAATGCACGATTATTGGGTCTCACTTTCAGTAAGAGGCGATGATAAGTCAAAATACCTTGGTTCTGACGATGTTTGGGAAAAAGGAGAAGCTGCACTAAAGAAGGCTGCCGATAATAAAAATTTACCATATAAGAGAATTGAAGGTGAAGCAGCTTTCTATGGACCAAAGTTAGACTTCATGTTTAAGGATTCCATGGATAGAGAATGGCAACTTGCAACTATTCAATGTGATTTTAACATGCCTGAAAGATTTGACCTTTCCTTCATGAATGAGGAGAGTAAAAAAGAGCGACCAGTGGTTATGCACAGGGCCATATCAGGATCAATTGAGAGATTCATGTCTGTAATAATCGAACACTTCGCTGGTAAATTTCCTTTATGGCTTTCACCTGTACAAGTAAAAGTAGTAACCATAACTGATCGTAACCTCGAATTTGCTAAAGAGGTAGTTTCTAAAATGAAAGCTAATGATATCAGAGTAGAATTAGATGACCGGTCGGAAAGTATGGGTAAAAAAGTGAGAGATGCTCAATTGGAGCAAGTGAATTACATCGTAACCATCGGTGACAAAGAGCAAGAAAATAAAACTTTAGCAGTTAGGAAAAGAACTGGTGAACAGGAATTTGGTGTAGCAGTAGACAGATTTATTCTGAAGTTGAAGGATGAAATCCTTAGTAGATCTCTAAGGTAATTCAGTATATATAACATAAGGATCATAGTTTAATACATTTACATCTTATTTTTTCTTATAAACCACTTTTGAGTAATAACCTTTATAAAAAAAGTCTAAGATCTAAAAAACAATGTCAGAAAAGAACATACCTCTCATCCATTTGGGTAAAAGAGAATATCATAAACTTGTGGATAAGCTATTGATCGAAAGACTCATTCCAGAATTACAAAAAAAGGGAAAATCATATTCTGATTATCGTAAAGACATTGAAAATGATAATTATTCGATAGATGATGAAGTAATGCATATTCAATCTGGATTTAGAGTTGGAGCTCTACGCCTAAGTATTCCTGGTACTGATTTTACTCTGTCCAGTGTTTACCGTCTGGCGTCAGGTAATGACAGAGACTTCGTAAGGGAAAAAAGTAAAGAGATTTCCATAGACTACTTAGTGGCAGGTTTCCTAAATGATCATGGTTCAAAAGTGCCACATTCCATCTACAAAACTAAAAGTGGTGATTTTTCTGCAACTGAATTAGTAGAAGGAAACTTACTTTCAAAAAACTTATCTAACCCGGAATTTAAGGATTTGAAAAGATGTGTTACTCAAGTTGTTAGGCAAATCTTCCATTACCACAAATTGGCTGTAAATGATGCTGCAGTAGACGCCGCATTACGACGCAGAAATTTTGATGATTTTTATAGGATTGAAAGATTTATTAGAAGAGTAAATGGTAAAGAGGATTTAGCTACCTCGATTCAAGAAGAATGGAAAAACACAATTAGGAAGGAAATTGACAGTCAATATCAAGGAATAGCAAAGAAATTCAAAAATAAGTTTGATGAAAACCCCTACGATTATTTTAATAAAATGGAGGAGGAGGGATTGATCTCAACTCATCGCACACGCGGAGGTATTCGTCTCCTTCCTCGAGGCTCCCTAGGATATTTTCTAGATACAGAAATATCCACAAAAGTCCTATCCAAGAAGGAGTTGGCTGAAATTGAGAAATACAAAGATCATTATCAGTATGGTAACAAGGTCCTTTGGAGGGATGGTTGGAGAGATTTTACTGCAAAGAATCTTGAAACTATAAATGAAAATACAAATGTATTGTGTTTAGGTGGATTTGGAGACGAAATTTCTACTTATGAGAATATGGGCATACTTCCTAACAACATTTACGTTATAGAACTAAATCGAGCTAGGGCTGTTTTTATTAACGAAAATTTTCCTGAAGTAAATGTATACAAAGGAGATGTAGGTAAATTTCTAGAGGAAACTGAACTAGAATTTGATATAGTTATGCTTGATTATGATGGACCAATGAAGGGAGAAGGGTTGAGAGGATGTGCCTTAGCCGCCAGAACCCTAAAAGACAACGCAGTCTTTGGGATCAACGTACTTGCTAGAGAAATGCCTGAAATGTCTAATGCGTATTTTGATATGTTTTTGTTTGAGGATGAAACTACCTTATCCAAGCAAGGCCTCTTTGATTTTATTCCTGAGGATATCTTGGAAAGCAAGCTCAAGGTGCCTCACAGATCCAGAGCCATCAGTGCACTAATGTTACGATGTCTGCTAGAACCAAATACTCATTCCATAAATAGAAAAGTTTTGAACGCTCTACCTCGTGAAGAAGTGGAAATCATCAATGAGGAATTGCATAGTAGTGGCCCCTCAAATATGATTGAATATATCAAGACTAACTTTCACTATATAGACTATCTCAATTCTGAACTGCAGAAGAAAAATCTTCCTGCTGTTTTAGGTACTGCAAGAGCAATTTATACTTCAAATTTACACATAGTGGAAGATCATAAGAGATTTGTATATCAGAGTGCAAAACGAAACAATGATTTCTATTCAGATTTCATAGCTCTTAATAGGAAACCTCAGCGCAAGAGACAGGATGATGTCAATGCTACTATGTCTGGCAAGAATCTTGATCACTATCGTAAATTTATATATGGTTCAAATACATTACAAAAGATAGTCAAACTCCATAATAAATATTCTGAAAGTGAAAGGCAAGAAATAATTGCAAAAATAGAATCTTATGGAGAAGATATAATTAATAAACATAAAAATTTGTTTTTATCTGTACATCCACCAAAAAGAGAGGAAGTTGATGGATCTAAATATGTACTTCCTGATAACGTTAAATTTGAAGTTGTTTCTAGGTTATATTTTGGATTATCAAATACAGATATAATTGAGAGATTCCCTGGACTGGAAAAGAAAATTAACATTATAAGACTCAATTACAACAATGGGAAATATAATGATCTTAAGACATCAATTGAGGAGGCAATAACAGAATGAAATCATTAAGACTAAAAAACAATGAACAACAATATCAAACTGCCCTTGAGGGCTTACGAGAATATAATGTCTTGTTACAGACTGTAGACTCTGCTCATAGTGAGACATTGGATGAAAAGATGGCTGATTGTGTAGAAAAAATTAAACAATACAAGGCCAGCATCAAGGGTCTTAAGGGATCAAGTCGTCATAAAAAGCAACTAAAAGAATTTAAGCAGAGTAAATCACAACATGAAGAATTGCTCAAAAAATATAAAGCTGAAAGAACTAATCAGATGCAAGAGAGGAAGAATATACCTACGGATGCAGGTATAGAATACATTGTCAATGTGCCAAATGGACATATGGAAATAATCTTGCCAATTAAAAAGGAGAATTTAACTAAGAAAGGTAACACCTTAGCCGACAAGTTATATTCTGCAGTTGAAAAAACATGCATGGAATATACTTCTGATGATATTCTATTTGATGAGTATATGGGCTTTTCTTTGGAAGGTTTGGTAGACAAGCGAGAAATAGCAAGAAATATACTAGCCAATGTTCCCGAAGAATTTGGTTCATCTGACGAAAATATTAGAATATTATACCTGAGAACCGCCGACAATTTTAGCTTCGTATCTCAGCCAAGCCATGCTTCTAAAACTTCCAGGCCAAGAACTAGTGCAAAAAAGTCTCCTAAAAAATCGGCACCTAAGCCAACTGAAAAACCTATCTACGCAGAATTGCCACTGATTACTTCCAAAGTGGATCTATACGCAGGTCTAGACACACTTCGGGCGCAAAATAATGGTAAATTAAAATTAACCTACGACACAATTGTGGATAACTTCAGAGTGCAATGGGAGGATAAAGACGGCAACATGTTTGATTATACTGATGGGTCTAAAACGGCTAAACAAAAAATGGCAGGATTCCTTGCTACAACAAGTCGACGCTGGAACAAGGCTAAATAATGGCGAAAATCGATGTAATAAATAGTGAAGGTGTTTATGCCATAGTTGATTCCCTCCGTTTTACTGATGACAAACATCGGAAAAATATTTTTTCTCTTTTTTACCAACCTCTCGCAGAAAAACAACAATTTTCTTTGGAATTAAATGGTACAATAGATCTTAGAGTTACAGATACTGGAAATAAAACAAAAATATCTAGGGAACTTACACTAGATCATGTACAGAAGTATGTGGCACTATTAACTGAAAAAATTAATAATTATAATTCTATAATTGCTAGAAACAAAAGTATCTGTAATTCTTATGAAGAACCGACAATTGACCCAGAGACTGCAAGTGAGTTTGCCCAAGACGCTCTCCTTGAATCATTCAAGCTAACAAGGTCTAGTTACAAATAGCAAATACTTATATTTCTTAAAATTCTTAATGACTAAATATTAGTACTATTATAGATAAGTGATAATATGGCAAACCACAAACTACTTTCTACCATTGCGGCTCTGTGCGTAAGTTCATGTGCTGCTCCCACCGCAAACATTCCTGTTGCACCTGAATATCAAAGGCAACGGGCACCTATTCAAAAAGTTTCACCTGCAGTCACGAAGCAAGAGAATTCCTTGGACGACTGCAATCCAGTAGACGTGTGGGACTCAAATCCTTCTTACTGTCCAAAGGATCCTATGCAATATGATCAAAAAGATCGGACCGATTCACTTCTTAGATTAGCAGAAGATTATGATAGATTATCTAGAGACTATAACGAGCAATTGGATGATAGAATGTCTGAAGTTTCAGAATTAACAAGGAAGTTAAAATGTTATCAGCCTCTGGAAATGGAGAAAAATAGATGCAAAGATCAATACCACAGTAACTTTGAAAAAATAGATGCGCAATTCGTGAAGTCCTTAGCTGCCTGTGGAAATAGTTCTAATTGCAAGGATTACCTTACATCAAAAACAACACGACTAATACTAAACGAAAAATTGAAGTATAATGACTGCCTAGAAAAAGCAGCAGATAAATTTGCCATATGCACAAAATGAAACCACTAACTACTTTATTGGGAACTCTCCTGGTGGCATCTGTGGCAGCGGCTAATCCACCATGTCCAGAGAAACCACAACAAGATCAACATTCTCCTAATATTCTTGACTCAGATGATAAAATTCTTGATGAAATGTGGAATCAAACTAACAAGGTGCTAGAGGAAAGGTGGGAAAAGCATCAGGAGCAAACTAAGGAAAGATGGGATCGGCATCAGTTACAGATAAAGGAAAGGTGGGAAAAGCATCAAAATAAATATTACTTTGGCAATGAACCAGAAATTGGATTAAGAAAAGATATCAAACCTCATTTCACCAAACCTTACCAACCATCTAGACTTGAACAACTAGCAAACAAAGATCTAAACAGAAAGGAATTCAAAGAGCTTAGAAGTCTAGTAAGCACTGTAAGTGAATTGAGAAGATATGTAACTCTCTCCAAGCTAAAATATCAAAAAACTCCAAGCAAATCAAAGAATTTAGTTTATGGCTCTCCTTTAAGCACGCACAATAACAAAGGTAATCTCCAAAAAGAAATACAATGTGATGAATTGGCATTGTACCTAGGCTCATTTCTATCCGACGATAAAGATCACCAAGTATATGTAGTTGGATTCGGTGACAAAAGAAAAAGAGAGGATGGTCATAGCATAAATTTAATCAAAACTCCACAAAAAACATGGGTATATACGAGCAATACGGAGATTTCTCTGGAATACAAAACTAGGACTGAAGCCTTGGACGCTGGATACATAGCGTCTAAATTAAGCTTCTCTCTAGACAGATTAAAAATAAAACAAAAACTACTCAAACCAGGTTCATGGATTTACAATAGCAAAGCATCTAGAAGACTGGGACCTTAACCAATTGTATAAATCCCTTCCAACACCCTCTCCACAATACCCTTACAATTATCCATCTTATCTCGCAACTCAAAACTTGTAGTTGCTTTCTTTATTTGACCAATTCTATCTAAAATTTGACCATAAACTCTAATCACATCCCCCTCAAGCAAATTAGTATACTGCAGAACATCAAAGAAATCCTTACCATGGAAAATGGGATTAATAAAAACTGTAATAGTATCTAAATTCAAAAACTTCTTCTCCTTCCCAAGCCACTCATGTGAATGCAACTCCCTTTTCAAAATTTTCAAAGCCTCACTCCTAAACTTCTGCTTAAACTTATGAGTCTCTCTAGGTTCATACACAAGTGCAGCTAAAACAAGTAGCGTTTGGTATTCATCCAATTTCTTAGCAAAATCAGTGGCAAAAATTTCACCTAAAGTAATCTCATCCGCATAGACTCTAGCACCAAAAAATCCTTTATCTGTAAGCTTCTTCTCCTTAGTAACAAAACCAAACTTCAACAACCTACGCACAATAGCATTATACCTAGCTAACAATATTTTAGTGGGAACCTTCTCATAATTCTTACCAAACTTCTGATACGAAAAAAAACTCAATCTTAAAATATGTTCAATCTCATCCTCACTTTTCTGATCCAACAAATTCAATACGGTATTAACTGATAATCTAAACTGAGATTTTATAGGTTCCACATCTCCTGCAGTTAATTTCTTAATCTCATGATATCTAAATCGAGGTCTAAAAATCATACTCACCACGTAACCAACCTTATCAATTCCTCTACGACCAGCCCTACCTGCAATTTGAAAATACTCTTTAGTATTTAGATTCCTAAATTGAATACCATCATACTTCCGCAAAGCATTAAAACAAACTGTCTTAGCTGGCATATTAATACCAACAGCAAAAGTCTCAGTAGCATACAAAACCTTAATCCAACCTCGACCAAATAATTCCTCCACTAACTCCTTAAGAATAGGTAACACACCTGCATGGTGAAAAGCGATACCTTGCTGCAATGTTTGCTTAAGAATAGAAGTTGTCTTCAACTTATTAATATCACTAGGCTGACCATGTAAAAACTTAGTAATGAAACCAGAAATTCTTTTGTCTCTCTTAAACAAACTTGCCTTAGACAACTCTAATGCTTTACGTTGACAATCCTTCCTAGAAAAACTGAAAAACAAACAAGGTAATTTATCTCTTCCCAATTCCTTAATCAAATTAATATGATTTGGTTCTGGCTCCCGCATGCGTTGACCCTTACGCCTCTTTCTAAAAACAGAATCATAGCCAGGGATTTTCTTAGCAGCTTTAATTTTCTCAAGAGTAGTAATCCCCAACTCATAATCATAAAACTGATGTTTCAAAGGCACATTCCTCTTCGTGGCGACAACTATATCCACCTTATGCTTCTTAATGGCTTGAATCCAAGCCGCAAATTCCTTGGCATTAGGGATAGTGGCTGACAAACACAAAAACCTAACATTACTCTTACTGTAAATAATACTCTCTTCCCACACATATCCCCTCTCAATATCATTAATATAATGAATCTCATCAAAAATTACATAAGCAATATCCTCAATTTCTTCATCAGCTGAAATGACCATATTACGATAAATCTCAGTAGTCATAATCAGCACCTTAGCATGTGGGTTAATCACAATATCACCAGTCATCAAACCAATCTTATCCACACCATACTCTTCAGAAAAATCCTTATACTTCTGGTTACTCAACGCCTTAATTGGAGCAGTATAAATTATTCTTTTCTTATTATCCTTATTCTTATGAATAATATAATCAGCTATTAGTGTCTTACCAGAACCAGTGGGAGCCGATACAACCACTGAATGATTACTATTAATAGCTTTGATAGAATCCTCTTGGAATTTATCTAAAGTAAAATTATGTAATTTCATATGTAGAATAAAATAAGGACCTTTATATAATTATAGTCAAAATTAGAATCTAAAACCGGCCTTTACCAACAACTTCACCAATCCTCTCAAATTGATCAGGTAAATAAATCTCCTTTCTATCTGGTTTAGGCATATCAATCAATTTCAAATAGGTCCTAAGTGCCAAATTTGAATTATATTCCTCATCAACCTTTACAGGAAATACTCTCCTAGTCGTGTCACCAGAAGCATCATACATTTTCACCACAGCATCCGTGCAATTATTATACAATAAATCATATTCCTTACCTTCAAGATTCTTTCTAAACCACTGAATAGCCTTCCAGGAATCACCCTTATGGTCAACTTCAATCATCGTATATTGAATACCTTCATAATGTTCTTTAAGCTCGTCCAGCGTAATCTCTGAGCAAACAGGGGGTCGACAACCATAGGCCATCCCATCTTGAACAACCTCAATATGTCCATAATTTCCGGAAAATCCAATTAATTTAGAAACGTTCTTGACCACAGGAAAAGAATTAAACAAAACCAAATAAGTTTTATCATCTTTAGTATTATCAACAGTAACTTTATCAGGTAAAATAGAACATGAATTAGTCAACAAAGCAGCCAACCCAATAAGTAATGTTTTCTTAATCATTTTAATAAAAGAACATCAAACACCACTTATATTGTCTATTATGTATTACATTATATAAATGTTTCGCTATCTAAAAGTGGTCAATTATCTTCTCCTCTGTAACTTGTACAATTCATAAAATTTGCCCTGCAACTTTAGTAGGTCACTAAAACTACCTGTTTCCACAATTTTCCCTTTTTTCATAAAAATAATCCTATCAACATTCTTTAATGTACTTAATCTATGGGCAATAACAATCAAGCTACAATCTAACTTTTCCAAGCCCTTTTGAATAGCATCCTCAGTTTTGCTATCTAAACTAGAAGTGGCCTCATCCAAAATCAACAACGAACCCTGCTTATACAAAGCTCTAGCCAATCCAATTCTCTGTCTCTCACCACCGCTCACCTTGTATCCCTTCTCACCAAGCAATGTATTCCAACCTGCTGGTAATTTTTTAAGCAATGGCTTAA
>CEPX01415186.1_pt1 | contig 72227 bp, 72 predicted proteins | sample 361361 | NCBI WGS metagenome assembly CEPX01 (sample SAMEA2619974, study PRJEB7988) | marine metagenome | biome: marine biome (ENVO:00000447); feature: mesopelagic zone (ENVO:00000213) & marine oxygen minimum zone (ENVO:01000065); material: "saline water (ENVO:00002010), including plankton...
GTTCCGGTTCCGGTTCCGGTTCCGGTTCCGGGTCTAGGGTTTCCGGATCGGATTTGGTCGTAGGCACCGGCTCTTCCGTCGGCTCTTCCGTCGGTTGCTCGGGTTCCGCTTCCGCTTCTTCCGGTTCGGAAGGCGTCTGGACGTCTTCCTGGACGGTCACAGGAGCCTCGCCGGCATCGGCTTCGACTTCACCGATCGAGCGTTCGTCGGGTTCCGAGGTCGGTTCGACATTCAGACCTTCATTGGTACCGCCGTCACTGTCGGCGACTTCGGTCTTGGTGTCGGTCTCGATTTCCGATTCGACTTCGGTTTCCGTTTCGGCCGATTCTGCTTCCGGTTCGTCGGGCAGACGACGATGCGTCTTCGGCTTGTTCTTGGCGCCCGCCGGACGACCACGACGACGCGGAAGCTTCGATTCGGCGATCGCTTCTTCGGTCTTGTCGGCGATGCTCATACCTTCGGCACCGTTGGCCACGCCGATCCGGGGATCGACGGAACGATCGGTTCCATCGGTGGGAGCATCGAACGGGAGCAGGTCGATCTCGGCAGTGTAGCCTTCGTCGCCACGGGTGGCCTTGAGGTCGATGTCGATCCGGATGTCGTCGGGAACGTCGACCTGATCGAGAATGAGCTTCTCGATGGCTTCTTCGATTTCTTCCTGGTTCAGGGTGATCCGCATTGCAATATTCCTTCTCTAGTGGTTCTCAGTTCAAATTCGTTCGATCACAACGTCGACTCGGGGATCGAATCTGTCGATACCCCCCCATCCGTAGGCCACCATTGGCAGGTGATCCTTGTTGTCGTCAGGTAATTTCCCGGCTTCCACGAGACAGTCGCTGAAAAACTTGTCGACTACCGAACAGACGTTGGAAACGTCTCTCCGCTGATTGTTGGGGGCATAGAGCAGAAAGCTCATCCGGATCTTCTCCGAAAAGGGAACCAGAGAAAGCTTTGGCTCGACGGTGTGTTTGAACTCCTTCTTGGCCTTGTCCAACGTGTGGTGGTGGGCGTTCCGGTACTGATTCAGATTGAGCCAGAACCTTCTCTTTTTACTAACCATCACGAAGATAGGTACACTGACGACCCACATAAAAAGAGAGACCCTACGTTGAACGAGGGTCTCTCCTATAGAGTTGAATTGAATTCGGCAAGACCCGAAATATTAGTTCCGGATCTTGCCTCATTCAGTGGCTGTCGATCAAATGTCGATCAGCTGTTGCCGCCACCGAACAGACTCGTGCGGGGGGCGTTGCCACTAGCATTTCCGCCTGCCTGCGGAGCATTGCCACCGCCCGGACGCCCGGCATTGCCACCGACATTGGTCGTCTTGTCGCGGGTTTCACCGGTGTTCTTGGCGTCCCACTTGTCCCAGAATTCGGGTTCCTTGGCGCCGCCCTTGGCTTCGGCCACGGTCATCTTCGTCGCGGTGTTGAACACCTTGTCGATATTGTTGACCTCGCGGGTCGAACCGTCGGCCTTCGGAACGTAATTGCCAGCACCGTCCTTCTCGGTCTGGTTCTCGATCGTCTTGAGGATCGCGACCGACACTTCCTGGCCGATGAGTTCGACGGCCATTGGAACCGACTTCGGAAGCTCTTTCTGGGCTTCGTAATCGTAGATGTTCATGACCTTGTCTTCGAAGTCAATCTCGGACAGGGGTTTGCCGACGGTGGCCAAGCACAGGTCTTCGACCGTGGTGAAGCCAGGGAGCGGGACCTTCTTGGTCTTGTCGTTCTTGTTGAGGTAGAAGTTCTCGCCCTTCTTGTTCGTGACGTAGATGGTCTCACGATATTCGGTCGAGCCGAAGTCGCCGCCTTCGAGGATCACGGTCATGTTGTGGGCACCACCGGAGCTCTGGCCGGCATAGGCTGCCTTGATCTTGCCGGTGTAGATACCGCTTTCGAGAGCGGAGTATCCGCCCAGGCGATCGCCGGTTTCTTCCATGCCATCGGTGTTCAGGTTGTTGAAGGGATTTCCCATGTGAAGTCTCTCTTTCTTTCAGTTTTTCGAAGTTTTCTGCGTTTCAGGTTTTTTATTGCGTGACCTCCTAACGGTGGTCTTTTCCTTATTCGTAGAAAGCCTTCAGGTGATCCAGCAGGAGCTGGGCATCGGGATCGATGAAGGACTGCTCACGAGTGAACATCCCCATCGGCGACCGAATACGTTCGCCGACCGTGGTCTTGGTCAGACGGGTCTGGAAGACATGTTTGTAACCGAGGATTTCGTCGTCTTCCTCGATGTGAAGCAGGTCGGATGCGTAGGGTTCGAGATCCTTGAGGGTCATCTTCTTGGGAGAGACGACCGTCGAGAAGTAGGCTTCAACACCCTGGTTCTTGAGGGCACCCTTGATGGGTACCGAAGTCTCGATCTCCATCGCCTTCTCATTGAGCACGTCAAGCGTGTGAGCGATGATCAGGACGGGTTTGCCGAACAGGGGTACCTTCTGCTGCATCAGCGTCTTGAAGAATTGCTGATAGGCACCCCAGGCGGCCATGGTATTCGCAGAGCCCACGATATACTGGGTTTCGAACATGTCCATCAGGAAGGTGAGGCTGTCGACGATGATACCGTCGTACTGAGCCACACCATCATTGGTGGCATAATCGAAGCCTTCATGGACCTGGTAGGGGTCCGTGATGGTATGGGCATCGAAATTGTTCTTGAACGGTAGACGCTTGCCGGCTTCGGTGTTCAAGTACATCCAGCGTTTCTGATCGCGGATATTCATCAGCGAAGTGCTCTTGCCCGTACCGGATTTGCCGGAGATGAGAACGAGCTGGTCGTTCTGTGCAGGTACACCATTGTTTTGATCGTCGGACATTGTGAAATCTTCTCCTTTTTCGAAAGAAAGTCTGAATATTTGATCAAGAAGAGGCGTAACGCTTTCCGACAGTGACCATAACAGTGCTGTCGATTTCGTTGTCCGAAAGCGGATTGCTAAGCTTTCCGTTGAAAGCCTTCACGGCCTTTTCAACTTCGAGCAACGGCATACCGCTGTCGACAAGAGCGAGAGCGAATTTGATCATGTTGTTGTTGCGATTGCCCATCGCGATCCGCTGAGCGAACCAGCGTTCCAGATTATCCAGACTTTCCAGCTTCTGGTTCCGAGTCTTGAAGGCTTCGTTGCGACTAGTCTTCGGAATGAAGTCCAGGGCGTCGATGAGCTCGCCTTCGAGATTATAGTGGTAGGACCCACCTTCAAAACTTTCCCATTTCTTCGATCGTTGGTTGGCAGCCGTATCAGTTTCGAATGGCAACCAGGCCATGAAGTGGTTCATGAATTCCTTGTATTCGTCGGAATCGAGTTCGAGGTGATAATTCATGGGCAGCATGAGCCGGAAGCGGTGTTCCTGCTCGGTATGACGCTTCGTCGTGTAGGTCATGAACTTGTACTCGGAGAGCAGCTCATGGACCTGTTCCAGTCGAACTCCACCATCCACGTCGATCACGATCATGTTGAAGCCGGGAGTGACGTTCTCCTCGGCACGATGGTAGTTACGGAAATGGTGGTTGGCCCAGTGGATCCCAGGTTCCTGGGTCACAAGATGCAGCTGATCAAACGGGGCTTTCTCACCGAGATAGTGATAGGCCCAGTGGTTGCTGTAGGAAATGATGATCTCGGAGAGGTCGGTTTCCTGAAGGGTTTCACCACGGAAGAATTCAATTCCATCGACGAAGTTCTTCTTGATGATGATATTCTTTTTATATCCCCAGGCAGTTGCCAGGGTCATCATCTCGTTGCGAGCGGCGTTGCCCGACTTGTAGAACGGAAGAGCTTCGTGAAGATCGGCGTGGGTGACTTCTTCGCCGACAGCAGCGATATATTTCGCGAGCTTCACATAGGCTTTCTCACGGCTCAGGATGGTCTGGAAGCTGCGTCCAGACTCTTCAATGAGCAGGATAGCCGACATCAGATGATCCATCTCGACTTCGGAACTCTGATCCAGGAATGCGTAGCCACCGGCCAGCTTGAGAGCCTTGAAGTACCGGTGGCCGAGTTCGGCCTTGCGGATTTCTTCGTGCTCGGGAAGAGCATCGGCAGCCTTTTCGCAGGCGATTTTGTAGGTCAGCAGCTGGATGGCAACATCGTCTTCGACCATCATTCGCCAGCCGAACATCGCAGGATCTGCGAGCTTGTGGAACAGATTGGAAAGGCTGTTCATCGACTGCATGTTCGATGGTTGGATCAGCTTCGCATAGATCTCGGCCGGCGACATGGTCTCATGAGCCTTATTCTTCTGCTGTCCGAAACCGAATATACAGCGTCGAGCATAACCGATGTCGAGGAAAGTGTAGAAAAGATCCTCGGTCTGGCTGCCGTCGAAAAGTTTGGATGGGGTACCGAAGAGCAGCATATTGGCCGGCGTCTTGCCGTCGAGCTCTTCACCACGCTGGTTGTCGTTGGTATTCTTGGTGAGCTTCTGCTTCACGAGACCCTGGTCGTAAAGCTCCAGGAATGTCGTGAGAAGCTCATCCGAGCCAGTCAGGTTCGAACCGATTTCGTCGATCTGAAGATTGATCGCACCGATGCCACCGATCAGGAGCTTCTGACGAAGCTGCTTGACGGCTGGCGTGCTGCCGCTGTCGAAGGTGAAAGGGAAGGCGCCAGCACGGTTGTACTCGCCAGTGATCTTGTCGTATTCTTCCTGGTCACTGGTTCCCTTCTTGACGGCACGATCGGCAGCGAGTTTCCAGAAACGCTGCTCAGCGATCGTTTCCATCGTGTCCTGCATGAAGCGATTGCGAAAGGGCTTCATAAAGTCGTTTTCGATGATATTGATCGAGTGACCCTTACCGAAACCTGAAGTTGCCAGAGCCAAAGCGTAGATATTCACAGGAATATCTCCACGATCCTTGGTGACGATCGTGGCACGCATGTTCGAAGCCATCTTTCCGATGAAGTAGGCAGCTTCGCAGGAGAACAGGCTGCGGTCGGAATTCTGGGTTTTGGCACAGAGAACATCGACCATTTCCTTGAGCACTGGGTGGTGCTCGACTTTGGACAGGTCGATGCCCGGGAGCTCATCTGCAACTTGAGCCACCAGCGTCCTGTTCAAGGCAGCTTCTTGGCTCGTTTCTTGCATGATTTCCTGGGTTTTCTGAACGTCTTGGGTGTTTTGTGCGCCCTCAGTCATTGAAATATTCCTTCCTCTGTTCGCAGACGTCGAAAGCCGCGCAATAGCCGCAGGCTTTCACTTCTCCGGGGATTTCGACCACAACACCAACACCGCCCTTGCTGGCCTTGAATTGATGGGCTTCAGCGCGGTTGTCGAAGTTCTTGGTGGAGCGAGCGCCAGGCTGCTGAGCCTTAGCTGGATCGGTGTAGTATTTGAATTTGGGATCCGAGCGCCAGAGCTCTTCATCGGTGCAACGAGGCATCTGACTTTCGGGGACATTGATGTTCTGAGCCAGAAGACGGATTTTGTTACGGATCCAGTCTTCGGTTTCATCGAGTTCCAGCAGGGGAAGTGTCTTCTGTTCGACACGTTTCTGCGGATATTTGGGGTTCTGCTTGGCCTGGGCCTTCTGCCAGTCGGTGAAGATGTAATTCACCTGACAATGGTCGTCAGTGACCCGGGGAGCTTCACCATCGGTGCGATCTTGGTCGATCCAGCGATAGAGGCTCATCTGAAGCCTGTGCTCATCATCCCTGGTTCCGAATACCCAGCTCCAGGCTGAGGTACTCTTGTTATCATTCAGGATACCATCGGCAACCATGTCGAATTTGCCGCCTACGGTGTAAAGCACCCCGTCGATTTCGATTTCTCGAAGGCCACGATTTTCCAACCAGACTGGGATGATGTCGGGGATATTTCGCATCTGTTCGGTGGTCGGATTGACCACGACACGTTTTACCACATCTTCAGGATAACCCAGACGGTGAAGGCCAAGAGAAGCTCCCTTGGTCCAGGCGCGTTCGATCGAGTCATGGATGGCATGGCCGAGCTTGCGAGCGATGAAGTCTTCGACGTCTTCGACACGTTCTTCCGGAGGAATTCGCTTGGGCAGGATGATCTGCTTGAGGGGTTTCATCAGCTGGGTGACGCTGATGTAATTCTGAACCCCTTCAACCATGTCGTATTCGTCATGGATCAGCCAGACAGCGAGAGGTAGGCTGATGCCTGAATTATTGGTGATTGGCATGATGAAATTCCTGCTCAGTCGAAATATTGCTGGAAGAGGGCGATCGCCATACGAAGACGATCGGGTTCGTTGGTGATGGTGTAATTCACCAGTTCATCGACGATGGTTGCCCGATTTGCATCGAGCTTGCCGGCATTGATGGCTGCCGAAGTTCGCTCACGGCAGAAGCCGTAGAACATCGAACCGATGAAGGGGACGTACGGAAGATTCATCTGGCGTTCGAGATACCAGACAGCTTTCTTGGCTTCCTGTTGGACGCTGTCTTTCTCTCCGAGGCGCCAGGCATATTTCACGGCGAAAGCCACGTTGGTAGGCATGTGCTCGATGATTTCGGCACAGGCAGTCCCATCGTAGTATTTCGGGTTGATTGGGTCCGAGCCCACATTGGGCTGGACCATCAGTTCACACCCTTGTCGGTGTTGTGGGCCTTGGAGAGATCCTGCTGGCCGGCATGGAATTCTTCGGGCAGCATGAGACCGAGATCGTTGATGCTAAGGAACACAGCGTTGAGGATATTCACGTCCTCGTTGAGGCTCTTGCGAAGCTGTACCTGAGCACCCTGCTGGGCGAGGCCGAGAAGGCGAACGTTTACCCGTCCATCGGCCGACATCATCATGGTGTTCACACGGGTAATCCCCGATTCACCATTCGAATCGACGAAAGTGAGTTCGATGCAGGCGAGCAGGAAGTGAACGGGCACGGTTTCGTCGTTGTTGTCTCCGCTACCAGGGGTGGTGGCAAGGGGTTCGCCGAGCTGCGACATATTGAATTCCTCGTTTGGTTTTTGGTTTTGAAAGGCTCTACAGGGCGTTTAAGAACGCTCTCCAGAGAAAAGCCGGACTTTCAGCATTAGTTGATTGTAAGCTGAAAGGCCAGAATTATTTCGACCCCTGGGAACCTTCCTGAAGGGATCGAAGGTGGTCGTCGATAATCGCAAAAATCTGCGATTCTTCTGCACCGTTGGGGATGACGATTTCTTCATTCCAGGTCGGCTGGAAGATCGAAAGTTCTCCTCCAAGCTTCACTTCATCATGCCAGATGTCAGGATGATCCTGCCATTCCACAGCCTGAATCAGGTGCTCGTTGGTGTACGTGATCGCACGAATATCATCCTTGATGAGGAAATAACCTGCATCATGGATCTGTGCTGTAGGTCGTATCTTGAGTCTGAACTCAGATTTCCTGACTTTTCCAAGAAATTCAGACCCAGCACGGCTGTTGAGAAGGCACCAGCTTTGGCCAAGAGCATTGCCGGCAGTACGACCTTCAGCTTCGGCTTCGTATGGTGTCTTGCTGGTTCCACGGATAACCTGAGCCAGAAGAGGTGTTCGAACACGGAGACCGAAAGCTCCGGTGATGTAACCGTCGATCATTGCCTGATCGAGTTTGTCGTCCACCCAGTCGATGCTCACCTGGTAGAGCTCCTGGTAGCGAGCAACAACCTCATCGGCTTCAGCTTCACTGAAGCCGTATTTTTTCATGAGAGCGTGCTTCGTTCCCTGGTAAGTCAAAGTGAACGTCGGGTTTTTGGATTTATCCCTGAGAGGTTTGTACTTTTTGGCGATGCTGTTGATGCTATCGACCGAAGATCCGTCGATGTCAGGCATCTTGTCGGGCCAATAAGCAAAAGCTCGAAGAGAGTGACCATCAAATCCATCAAGATAAACTTTAAGTTTGTTGGGATCCTTAGTTGTAAGTGCTGATATTCGATCCTCAAGCGAAGAGAAGTCGACCCCGCAAAAAAGCCAACCGGGAGGTGCCTGGAAGCAGCTCTTAATCAGCTTCGCGTAGTAGAGTTTCAGCTTGTGGCCCTTACCGGTGCTCGGGAGATTTTGAAGATTTGGGCCTGATGAGCTTAGGCGGCCGGAAAGCGTTCCTCCGATATTGAAATTGCCGAACAGATAATGCCAGCAGACACCTGTTTCTGGGTCAGGTGGTCCTTCGACAGCACCAAGGATCGCCGGCATGAAGTTGGATGTCAGAATCTCGATGATGGCGAGGAGCTGAAAGTCCTCAAGGAGGCTCTTCAGAGCTGGATCGACTTCACCACTGTCAGTGCGATTGATTAGGGCTTCGATGCTTTCACCATCTGTCGAAGGCAGCTTGCTGTCGGTGAGATTGATCACGGGAAGCTGGAGCCAGTCGAAGAAAAGAGCTCGCTTCTGAGGATCGGATCCAGGGTTGAAGACCTGGGGTTCGTCGCCTGGTTTGATCTGTTTCTTCTTGAGTTTTTCGTTGCGCTTGCGAGCGTGTTCGACATCGAGGTAATCCGTCGTGAATTGTTTCACGACAGGGTGAGCCAGGATGGAAGCTCGAAGGCGATCGCGTTCGGTGGTCAGTTGCTCATCGACCTCGATCGCCCGTTCCATGTTCACCGGCATACCGGTGAGCTGCATTTGAACGATGTCCAGAACTGCTGGCTTGAAGAGCGTCTCGTAGATCTCTCGCTGATCGTCAGCATCCATCATGGGTTCGTGCTTTTCTTTCACGAACCATGTGGCGAGACCATCAATGAGATTATATTCGAGAAGGCGTGGGAGCTTGATCCTGGTGATGTCTTTCAACTCGTCACCAAGAGCGTAATTTCCGCAGTATTCTTGGGAATTACTCTTGAGATCGAGTTTATTACCTGCACAGCTGTTGACTGCGAGATAGGTGATAATCTTGGTGCAGTCCCAGTCCCGGAGCATCACTTCCAGACCGTAGAGGAGACCCTCGGTATCGAGGATGTCCTTCATGAACAGCTGGTAGATCAGGACGGTTACATCGTATGTGATGCTGTGATAGGTAGTCTTGCCCTGATAGGTCTCGAAGAAACGCTTCAGAGCAGCCCTGACGGCCGCTGAATGCTGATATGACACGAGTTCGTCGGTCACAGGATCCCGGTCGAAATAATCGACTGGGAAAGCGACCCCTTCATGCTTGTTCCAGCAAAAAGTGATGGTGCCGATTCCTGCTTCGGTGAATTTTAGGCTGAAGCCTTCAATATCGACAGTTAGCTCAGGATATTGATGGAGCTTCTCAAGCCATTTTTCGATCTCGACGAAGTCAGTCGGATAAGCAGCATGATGGATAATGTCCGAACCAGGCATCTCATAGGTGCCTTTATCGTGCTCCTGGAGAGCTGAAATGCTTCGAGCAATCTTCTCGCGAACACGATCCGGGTCGTAGAAAATGGTGCGGTGATTGGGGACATAGACCACCTTCTGAGATCCAAAGGCGGAGTCGAGAACGTAACCGAGTGTAGCTTCGACCTTGGTGGCACCGGTGATTGCTTTGAAATAGTCGCCGTCTGCAACAATGAGATATTCGACTGAGAGATCATCGAAGGTCGGTTGGAGCATCTCTTCCACGTATGCCTTCATCTCGGCCATCGGCGTCTTCTTCTTGCCGGCTGTCTGATGGAGGGAGAGAGCGAAAGTCTCTGCACGATCGAGATTGTGGGGGATCAGATAGGCATCTTCGAGAGCTTCGGAACGGAGCTCGGTGGTCAGGATGCAGAACTTGTACCGATCATGTTCGACTTTGTCGAAGGTCAAGTAGCGCATTATCTAACTCACTTGATAAATTAGAAGAGAAGTCGGGTAGCTGCATATTCCTGGATTTTCGGAAGTGTCTTCCGATATTCCCTGAGAACCCTGAGTTCGTCGATTGAGCCTTCGAGGCTGTTCATTCGATCGACCTTGTAGGGCTCAGGGAGAAGATCCGCGATGCAGTCAGGGATTGCATCTCTGACGTGCTGAATGTGCTGATCGTAACTCGAAGGATGGTTGGCGATGTCCGATCTGAGCTGGTCAGAGACATGGCATTGGATCAGGCGGAAAAGCAACTGCTGAATTCGATGCTTGTCTTGTTCGATGCGATCCTGATCGACAGTGAATTCAGCCATTTCATCCCAGACGGAGAGATGGAGAGTGCGGAAATTGTTTCCACCCGGGGGCACACTGCTGTGGCGGTAGGCTCGTCCCTGAAACATGAAACCATCCAGAGAGGTCTTGTGGGCTTCCTGGTTCAGGTCGCAGAGCCTGTCTTTCTCCCGGGAAAGCCTTCTCTCTTCTGGTTCGAAGAGAGCATCGGTCACTGTCGTGATGATGTCGAAGGCACTGCTCGTGGGGGAGGACATTTGCGTGTTAGCCATAGGTCAATCCTCCATACTTGGGAGCGAGATCGCCGAACAGGAAAATCCTGTGGCGTTCACGGCTGAGAGCCACATAGAGCATCCTAGCAACCTGGGCAGGATTGCGGCAGGTCGAGATGTCGTGGAGGTCGATGAAGGCGGTGTCGTAGGTGCTACCCTGCGCCTTGTAGACTGTTGCTGCATCGCGCTGGCGAAGATCGGGATAAGTGTTTCGAAGTTCAAAATACATCCCCCAATCTTTACGTTTACGGAAAAATTCGACGAGAGCTGCGAAATGAGCTCGATCGGTTGGCAGTGGAATGTTCTCGAAGATACCACCACTGCGGGTTTTCAGATCGGCATTTCGATAGTTGAGCCAGACTTCTTCCTGGTCGCCGTTAGCTGGAACCACAAGGGTTGATTCGACATCACCGAGACGAATAATTTCCACCTCGTCTTCGACAGAGAGCATGGCGCTCTTGAGACGTATGGCTGCATTGTTCACGAGGAGTTCGCCGACGGTGTATTCGTCCGGGAGACCGCGAAGATCCCGGATATAATCGTTGTAAGCAACGACTCTCTTGTTGGTGTAGCAGAGAATTCGGCTATCGAGGGTTTGCTGGGAGAAAGTGCTCTTCAGCTTTTCCTGCATCTCGTCATTATCCAGATGGTCGATGATACCAGGAACGATCTTGATCGGTTCGAACACACCGGTTTCGACAGTTCGACGAAGTTGAGCATGAAGAGCCTGTATCTCAGGGATCTGGGTACGCATCTGCTCGGTGAGGACATGCCACTTCATTCGACCTTCGCGATAGATCGGGGAGGATTGTTCCTTGACTGGGGCCATTTGGCAGTGATCGCCGACATAAACGATCTTGCAGTTCTGCGTGCCTTCCTGGATCAGGGCATCGAGCTTGCTGTCGTCCATCGAGCATTCGTCGATGAAAATGATCTTGTCCTGGTGAACGGTCCAGTCGTTGCGTTTGGAGATTTTCGATTCGCCGGTGCTGTAATCGTCTCTCACTTTGAGACGCATGAACGAATGAATCGTCTGTACTTCGCGGCCGGTGAATACCGACAGGACCTCGCTTGCCTTGTTGGTCAACGAGGTCATGACGACTTCATCGAATTGCGGTTTCAGACCGGTCAACTCACATGCTTCATGGTAGCGAGGCATGACTTCGTCGATGAGGTGGCTGATGAGAAACGTCTTGCCGACGCCACCGCCACCCGAGATGCCCATTTCCTTGTCTTCGCTGAAGAGGAATTCGAAGAAGGCATCTGCGACGTTTTGCTGTCCGTTGTTGAGACTGCTAATTTTTTGCATTGTATTCATCCTGAAAGAGAGAAACCCCGGATAAACGAATATCCGGGGTTTCTTGAAGTGATGTGAGAAAGAGATTCAAAGGAGATCTTTGGCGAGAAGATTCCGGATGTGGTCCTTGATGGAAAGATTCGGACCCAGCTTGGCTGCCAGCTTGTCCAGCTGCGCTTCGCTGAAATTTCGGAGGACATCCTCCATGAACGCTCGCCTGGTATCGGCTGGCTCAATATTCAGACTTTTCAATCTGATAGTCACAGTGGTCGGATGACATTGGAGCTTGGTGCCAATGGTGCCGAGGCTGAAGCCAAGGCTATTCCATTTGACGATGTCAGCATCCGAGACCTTCTGGCTGGTGCTCATGGTGGGGTAGTCCTTCCTGGTGCCTAACTTAACTCGACCCTCCTATGAAGGAATCGAGTTAAGTTGTATAGGCTATCAGGTTAGATATTCTCCATCCTGGTCTGGAGGGCATCGAAATTCTTGATGCCCAAGGTACCCCAGCCGACCTTCGAGCTCTTCTTATGCTCGATCAGATCCTGGAAAGCCTGCTGACGCTTGGCCTTGGAGAGCTTCGGATTATCGGCCAAAGCAGCGAGATGTTCGGCCTTCTCACGACGGGTCATGTTCGAGAGATCGGCTTCCTTTTTCGCGGCCGGCTTCGTTGCTTTTTTCGGAGCGGTCTTCTTCGCCGGAGCCTTCTTGGCCGGGGTCTTCACCTTGGTTTCAGCCTTTGACGGATCGTTGGCGAGAATGGTCTTTTCCTCGGTTGCACTGAAGCCCAGGGCGCTCCAACCCTTCTTCTTGGCCTTCTTGAAGTCATAGAGACCAACCCAGTTCTTCTTCTCGAAGAGCTGGCGCTGTTCAGTCGAAGCCTGCTTCTTCTGAACGACACGATCGCTGGTGGCCTTGGGATCAACAGCCGGTGCCTGTTCACGCTTGGCATCGACGTCGATCGCCTCGGTTTCCGGCGTACGGTTCTTCGGCTTGGGAGCCTTCTGGATGACACCGTCAAGCTTGGCGGCCGGAGTGATCTTCACGTCCGTTCCTCTGGCTCCACCGATGGCAACTTCTTCGATCACGCCGATATGCTGACCACGAAGAGCCATGGTGAGCATCTTCTTGGCCTCGCTACCTTCGAGCGGTTTGTTGGCCCGGAGACTGTAATGCTCGTTGGCCGGGATATTGAACAGGATGTGGTACCCACGGGCACGCATCTTGTCAGGTTCGCCCTGGGGAACGGCAATTACATCTTCGGGATTGACCTTCACCATGGTGATAATGTCACCGGAGAAGCCGCGAAGATACCCACGACGAGCGATGTGGAGACCGGTCGAACATTGTGTACGACGGCTTTCATCGACGTTCGCCTGGGTGACATAGCTGCCGATCTGCTGGACGACCTTGCCGGTGTGGCAATCGACGAACTTGCCCTTGGGAGCGCCATGGCTCTTGAGGACCTTGTAGGCGACGATCGAACCATCATCGGCAATCGGAAGATCGCCACGGCTCATGAAGTTGAGCAGTTCGTCGATGGTATGACGACGCTTGTCGATCACGGCAGCGAGACGACGAACGAAGTTCGTGGCACCTTCGGTGCTGCCTAGCTTCACTGCATGGCGCAGCTGGAGTTCGAGATGTTCGATACCCGGAACGATGGTGAGGTCTTCACCACCTTCATCGTTCGAGACAGCCGCGATCATCGTGTGCTCTTCGGTCGTATCCGATGCACGGAATTTCGGATCGCTGACCGGCTGGGCATTGGCCATGATCTCGCCGATCGCTTCCTTCTGAGAAGGTTTCCTGGTGGTCGTGGCATCGGAAACGATCGAGGGAGCCGGTATGGGAGTGGGCGTCGGAGTGGGTGTGGAGGTGGATGCGGGATCGTCTTCGTTGTTGGGAACGACACCGATCACTGCCGGCTGGAGGTGAGGAGCTTCAGTAGCATTTTCCGAAGTTTCTTCGCCATCTTCGACGATCTGATCGAACAAGTCGGTCAGTTTGCTGCGGTGGACACGGAAGAAGCGAATGGCACCGCGAACAAGGTTTTCGAATTCGCGATACACGTCGCTGTCCGGGTCGGCCAGCTCGGTGATGTCGACATCGGCCCAGCCTTGTTCGGCGATGGGATCGGATGCCTGGTCGAGAATCTTGGCGACACGAGGATCACCCTGGGGGATATCCATGGTTTCGCCGTCCTCTTTGTAGAGAACGAGTTTCTCGGTATCGAGAACCGCCGCAATGATCCTGATGGTGGTAGAGCTCATTTTCTGTTCCTTTTCAGAGATTTAAGCGAGCGCGTACTGGATAATGTCGATGGCTGCCGTGCGCTCTGCAATTTCGGCTGCTGTCGGCTTCTCTTTTCCGAAAAGTTCGGAAAATGATTTGGGCGAAATTAGTTTGGTGAGGTTGGACTTCGAAATCAACTTTGCGAAATCTTCCACACCAGGGGAGAGAGGAATCTCGTTGATCCTTTTGATCAACTTTTGATAGCCGTCCATGTGACGGAATTCCCAGGAACGTCCTTCAACGAAAGCGTCGATCAATTCCTTGTACTGACGATCTCGATCGGTGAGTACATTCAGCACACCAAATTCAATCGCGATCTCGGGATACATGAGGATCGTATTGAAGAGACCCTTCTTCTCATAACTGTGGCTGATAGCCTGACGAACTGAGTCATCATTGATTTTCTCATGAGAATATCCGAAGACCTGGCAAAGATTCGGATTATTATCGAGTTCCCTGAGAAGCTCATCGAAAATCCATTCTTTCAGTAGGGGGATACCCTGCTTGAGATTGAATTTATCCGTCTGGTTCGAAGTGGTGGTGACTGCACCACGATCACCGAAGAGCTGAGCAATGAGGGTATGACCATCTTTGTACAGGCCAGGGAACAGATTTGCACTCTGGGCACGAGGATTGAATTGCACGATGAATTCAGGGTTCTCCGTACGTTTCATGTCCTGGTAGGTCTGACTGGTCGGCAGATACCGTTCGTAATTGATCGACTGAGTCGGACCTTTCGGTCCTTCCAGGGTCTGAAGCACTCCCGACAGAAGAGGGAGACCTTTCAGTCTGGGTTTCGTAACCTTGGGCTTAGGAGTGGGTTGGACGATCGTCTTGGGTTCCCAGGACTGGGCCACAGTGAGATCGAGAACGGTCATACCGAGATCTTTGAAGAATTTCCTGGCTTCTTCCACCTTTTTGGTGGTGCGAGGTACTACATAAGCCAGAAAATCATGTCGGGAACCCAGCTTCTCCTTGAACTGTGGGAACTTGCCGAGACGATCTTCGATGTCGATCCGATTGAAGGAAAGCACGATGATGTTGCGAAGGAAGGGCAGATACCCTTCGAGGCTTCGGGGGCTCAGATCAGGAGCATTGACGCACATGACCTTTGCGCTCCAGTTGAGCCGGCGTCCGTTGACATCGGTACGCTCGTCGTTGTGGGTTGCATAGGCAAGAAGCTTCGCACCCTGGAGGTGCTCGGTAGCGTCCAGCTTCTTCATGAGAGGAGCCACGATGGTCTGGTTGAACCAGGTGGATCCCTTGGCATTGCCGACCTTCTTGTATTCGCGGCGGAAGCTCTGGATTTTGCCACGGTTCTTCGGACCACCGAAGCCCATCTTTTCCAGAGTTTCCAGTCGCATTTCGATGTCCCGGATACGGAAACCGGGAATATCAGGATACCGAAGGCTCATCGTCGATCGAGCCATGTCACGAACATCGGTGATGATCTCGGGCATGTCGGTCTTGGCATGACCATCTTCATCGAAGAGAGTAGGTACCTTGTCATTCTTGGTGAGCAGGGCACCAGGACAGCCCTTGGAAGCGACATTGCTGACGTAGGTGCGTTCCAGGTCGACACAGGCATCTTCCAGCTGAGCATCGGTCATCGAAGTGAAAGTGCTGAGCAGATCATTCAGAGCACTGATGGTGTGCTCGGTCATGGAAAGGCTCTCACGGCTGGGAGTGACCGAGATGGTATCGGGCTTGGCTTGAAGGACCAGGTTCCAGTGGAAAGTGGACCGGTAATATCCAGCTTCTTTGCCAATTTTCTCGATGATTTCCTTGGTCTTGTCGTAGAGAGGACCGAAGCCATCATCGCGAGGAACAGGATAGACCACATTTCCGTAGCGGACGAAGATGTTGTTGTTGTCCCCACCGGAAACACCACGGACGTCCCTGATCATCAGGAAGCCATGCTTGGCTTTGGAGAACGGGAGAGTATCGAGCTTCTCCGGGTCGGCGCCACGATTGCGATCGGTGTCGATCGTAGCGTTCATTTCACCGAATCGAGCGATCGTCTCGATGACCTGGCGGAAACGAGGGAAATCCTCGGATTTGACGGCCAGCTTGACGGAAAGACCATTATCATCGGGATCGCAAGCAACGGAAAGAAGCGGCGTGATGCTGGGTTTGCCAGCGACTTCAGCCGAGCTCTTGGAGATCGCATAGACGGTCTTCTTGCCTTGATGTCGGCTGGTCACTTCGAAGTGATCGACATAGGCGAAGGGTGACTTCGATCCGAGACCGAAGCCACCCGTTTGCGTACCATCCAGCTTCTTGGTGGAGTTGCCATAGACGGCGTAGATCTCGTGCATATCGTCATCGTGGATGCCGACACCATGGTCACGGATCGTCAGGTAGCCATCCTTCAGCGTAATCTCGACCGGAACATCGGTCTTGCCGTTCTGAATGTGGATGTCCCAGGCATTGCAGAGGACTTCCCGTACGACGGCCAATATTTTATCCGAGTAGAGACTGTTACTGAGAATGTTGAAGAATTCGGCACTATTGGAGATACCGAAATCCTTGGCTTCATTCTTGCCGATGACGGCATGACTGACGTGGTCCTTGACGTGGGTTACCTGCACTTGATCACTCCTTTTGAAGGGTTGGTGAGAAGAAAGTCAGGAAAAACGAGCAGATCAGGATGGACCCTGATTCATCTGAAATTCGATGAGCTTCCTGTTCTGGATCCAGCCAACGAAGTTACCATGAGCGGCTTGGTGTTCCCAGCCAGTCCACGTATCATGTCCTGTGCTGTCAGGAGTCGCCTGATGTTCGGTCGAGCTGGCATGGATGGGCGTCGAACCGACGAGGCGATCATAGAGTTGAAGATCTTCTTCGATCGTTGTCTCACGGCCGTCATGAGTCAGATAGGAAACTCGGGCACACCGGGCCACACTGACCCTCTTGAGGGTCTCCCAGCCGGAGGTCTGTGAGGGACTGTAGTACTGGTCTGACCATTCCTGGGCCGTGATGTAGGGCAGGTGCCAATCACCAGGTTTCAGGTGATTGGGTTGGCTGCCGGCCATGGCGTTGATCATTTCAAGGGCCAGCTGTTGGATCTCCGGTTGGGCGTCAGGATGGGCACGGAGATTGAAGAAATTGTCCCATTCAGTCGCGGTGACGACGACGTTGATGTGGGCCCATGGTTCGAGGATGCGGTTGGCAATCTGCTTGTGGAGACCGGATTCGACCATGAACTGTGCTGTTGTAATGGCTTCTTCCATCTCCTCTAACCATGCCTCTTCCACGAGACGGCGCTCACGACCAACTAACTCCTTGCCGGCCTGCATTCCCTTCTGGTTCGCACCCCAGTAGATAGGCATCGCCGGATCACGGCGAAGATCTTCGATCATCTTCTTAACCGGGATTGCACGGCTGGAGCTGGCGTTCCGGCTGAATACACGATGCGTCATGAATTCGGCATGGATAAAGCGAGGATAGCGGAGCTGCATCGTGGTGATGCGGTGTCCTTCAGGGGACATGCTGTCGGCGATTACTTCGGCTGTGATTGTCATGTTAAACCTCTGATAATGAAAGAAAAAAGGCTACCCAGGATTGCTCCTGGGTAGCCCGTTTTATCGAAGAGAATCGAGCTCAATCTTCCGACTGAGCTTCTTCCTGAACGATCTTGTCCTGGCCGAGCTCGGCGAGCTCCTTCTGGGCCTTCTTGATGTAACTGCGGATCGAACGGGTGGTTTCGGTCACGACAGTCGAGGAGCCGTCGTTGAATTGGATGACCGTGTTGCCTTCGTTTTCGCCGGTGCCCGGGGCGAAGGTTTTCACGTTGTCGAAATTGACGTTGATGTCGTTGCTGTTGGCGGTGCTGAGACGAATGAACATGATGCTTCCTTTCTTCAGGATGTATTTATCCTGAAGAGGTCGTTAGCAGGCGATTCTGGGTATTACCAGAGAAAAAACACCTAGCTGACTAGAGACATCTTGATCAGTTGTCTGGCTGAGGATCCATCAGAGGTTCGATCGGTCGATCGGCCTGATCCTGATATTTTCCGACATAACTGGCCGGACAAGTCAGCTCATGGAAAATAACCTGAGCAATACCGGTACCAGCAGGAATGAAGAGATCCTTGCAGCTGTGCAGCACGAGTTCGAGGGTCAAAAATCCTCGCCAGCCTGGTTCGATCACCGTGTTGAAGACGCTCAGACCATGACGAGCCCAGGTCGATTTGTCGTGAACGACACCATAGAGATCGTCGGGCATGTGGAATTCTTCGATGGTCGAAGCGATGCAGAAGCGACCTTCTTCAACGACACCATCGACAGTGACGATCGAAGGTCCATCGTTGAGCTGGCATTTCGGTTCGAAATGCACGTTCTGTTTGAGACGAATGTCGTAGCCGACTTCGGCGAGACCATGGCTCACACCATTGTGACGCTCTTTCGTTTCAAGCATGTTCTTGATGGGAGGTGTCTGGAGCAGAGCTCTGCCATTACGAACCATCTTCATTCTCCTTGGGATGCTTGTTCACGGGCGGTTCGAGCCTCGCAAACAGGCGCCTCGTGGGAGGAGCGTCCGTTTCGGTGGAAGGTTCCGCCGGCTTATTTTCCGAGGGCGCATTGTCCTCCTGATCGTCTTTGGTGTCAATCGAATCCGAATTCGAATCCGGCTCCTGATCCTTCTGGTTCTCCGAAGGTTCGTTTTCACGGGTTTCACCCCGCCAGTCCTGATCGAAATAGATGCCACGGCAAACCTTGCAGGTGGCCTGTTCGAAGTTATCGCGAACAGCAAAATACCGAGTGGTATCCTTGTCAAGAGCCTGGCCGCAGAGGGTCTTGATCGGAACATGCTTGTTCTGATCAGCGATGTGGGTGGCAGTGTTGCCGATGAGTTCATCGAGGGCAGGCATAATATAATTCCTTTCTGAAAAAATATCAGTGTTTGATGTGAATAGTCTTACCGAAAGTCGGCGTGTGACCAATCCCCCAACCACTGTCGATGGCGACCCAGAGGACAGGAATGTCCACGGGTTTCATGGGTGCGACCTGCATATCCGAGAAGATAATCGCAGCAGTCGGTTTGACATCTTCGATCATCTTGCGGACTTCACGAAGATCAGTGCCGCCACGGCCGATGATCTTGATCTTTTCGAAGGGATCACCTTCGGTGAATTCATCAACCTTCTGGATCTGGGTATCGAACTGAGCGATCGTCATTTTTCGGGGCTTGAAGACATCCCAGACGTACTTCAGCTCGGAGTTGAATCGCAGAATGTCCTTATCCTGGATGGAGCCAGAGACATCCTGGAAATAGAGAAGGTGTTCGAGTCGACCATCGTCTTCGAAACGGGAAGGCAGATAGATGTCCTGATGCCGGCGATTGGGGCGAGCCCAGGTGTAATCCTCTTCGGCAAGGTCCTGCATCCAGTTGTAGAGATGCTTCTCCCAGGGAATGATTGGCGACAGGAAACGATCGACGATCATCTGAGTATTGCCGGGAATGGCACCAGGCTGGCCGGCCATCTTGGCTGACTGCATGGCTTTCACGACGTTACCGATGAGGGATTGAGGGTTAGCCTGTTGAGGGGCGTTCTGGTGGTTGCAGTGACCGGAATGATTGCTTCCGGCTGCTCCAGGAGCTCCACCGCCACCTCCGCCACCGTTTTTCGGCAGAGCATCGTAGATGTCTTCTTCGAGTTCGATATGATCAAGATCGGGACGAAGAACCCAGTCATCGCCAATATAATACCCGGCTTTCTTCAGCTCGCGATTGATCCAGATGTCACAGGCAATATTCCAGACATCGGGACATCGGTTGCCAATACGAATGTCGTGCATTCGAGCATTGTGCCAGAGTTCATGCATGAGCGTGGTGACACCTTCGCCCTTGCCCTGATCACGACAGCGAATGAAGTCGCTGGGAGCCCACCAGAGGTTCTCGCCATCGGTGGCAGCAGTGCCGACCGATTCGTTCCAGGAGAAGTTCAGAGAGCAAAGCAGAGGCCCGAAGAAAGCTGAATCGGGATTCTTGAAGACTTCGGATTTCACGACATCGAGCTGACGCTGCATCTCGGTGAAGTCGAACTGCGAATAATCGAAGTTATCTCCACTTTTTTGCTGCTGAGGAGCACTGGTCATGATTTATTCCTTGGGAAAGAGGTTTTGGATGAGCTCATCATAGAGAGCGTCTGGGAGCATATCGGGGAAATGCTCATCATTCCGCATGATCTCATAACGAGTCATCTCATTACCGTGGACTTGGTACCAGAGACAGTCGAGTGCCTCGATGGTTTCGATCGGGTACTTGAGGTTCTTCTCCTTCAGGAAGCGATCGAGCTTGTCGACAGCAACAGCTGCCGGATCACCGCAGATGAGACGAGCTTCGTGCTCACCTGCGGGATACGGTGGTTTCCATCGAGAAGTTTGGTCGATCCTGAAGGGAAAGGGTTGATCAGTGGATGATCGTCCCATTTGAATATCCTTAGTTTCCGCTCAGATACTTCGTCAGCGTCTGCATGGCGACAGCGAACTTCGGATGGGTACGAAGCTTGGGCTGCTGGACCATGAGGCCACGGAAGAAGAGCACACGGAAAGCCATGTCCATGCGATTGATGTAGGTCGAGAGATCGTGGAGATTCTCTTCGTTCGCCTGGGTCATCAGGTGAGTGACGATGATCCACTTGCGCTGGGCAGCGTTGTGCCCTTCGGGGATCGGAGCGTTTTCAGGATCTCGGAGCACGTCCTTGATCGTCACGAGCTCATCCTTCAGCTGGCAGAAGGCCACGAATTCAGCTGCTACGCCGGAAGTGATCGTGCCGGCATAGAGAGCTGTCTTTTCCTGGGTCACTTCCTTGCCCTTGATGAGCTTGTTCATGAATTCCCAGGTACGCGGGCAGCAGAAGGTTTTCTCGTCGTGATCGGGACGGAAATCCATCAGGTATTTCTCGGCAAAACCGAGGAAAGCGATGATTCGCTCATCATAATGCTCTTTCAGAGCGACGTCTTCGAGCCATTCCTGGTGGCTGACTTGCATCTCGATATGGATAACGCGGCTCTGCATGGCCGTGGAAAGCGTCGTGGTGATGGCACGATCGGTTTCGAGATTGCCGGCCAAAGCGATCGCGACACGTTCGTGGAGCGGATATTGGCCAGTCATCTTGTCGAGGATCAGCTTGTAGGCGGCTGCCTGGACCATCTTGGTTCCCGAATTGAATTCGTCAAGGAAGAGCAGCCAGCCGTCCTTGCCATCGGGAATGGGAGTGCCCTTGATCGGGAAGAGATCACCGAAGGGCGAGAATCGGGCAATACGGGTACCATCTTCGCGAGCCAGGAATTCAGGGAGACCGGTGAAGTCTTCTGGTGCCGAGGTACTGACACGGTGATCAATCATCTCGACGTTGAATTGATTGGCGATATTGCGGAAGATCGAGCTCTTGCCAACGCCCGGGGAACCACGGACGAAGGGTACTAGACCGGCTTCGATGGCATCAATGGCCATCGCGCGGACCTGGCGAGGGGTGCAACGATAAATGTTGTTGCCGGGGTTGTCGGGATTGCTCACGAAATATCTCCTGTTTTTTCAAGTTTGTTGGAAGTTTCTGAAAAGAAATAGAAAACCACGACAAAAAATAACCCGGCCCCCTTTGCATGGGGACCGGGTCACTTCTGTTTCGATCAGGAATTGATCGAGCTGGGATCAGCTCTTGTGAGCAGCGACGATCTTGTCGGCGATTTCGTCCTTGTTGTTGTCAGTACGAACGCCTTCGATGTCCTTGGCCAGTTCGAGAAGCTCGTCCTTGGTATGATTGTCGACGAGTTCCTTCGAGGTCATTTCCTCGACAGGCTTGGTCTCGTCTTGATCATCTTCCGATTCAGTTTCGGCGTCCGTATCGGTTTCGTCGTTGGCTTCGGTGCCGACACGGGTTTCCGAGCTTTCGGCCACGCCGTCGTCGGTTTCACCATCGGCGTCCGGATGAGTTTCCGGATCGTTGGTAACGGCGCCGGCTTCGGCCGCTTCTTCCGTCGGCGTGACGCCATTCGGTTCGAGCTGGTCCTTGGGAAGGCCGGTATTGCCTTCACCACCCGTCTGCGACGAATATTCGGGATCGACTTCGCCGGTGCTGGTGGGAAGCTGATCGGTACCACCCGTGAGCTGTTCGCGACGAGCGTTCACCGGAGCATTGCTCGACTGGTCGAGATAGGTGAGCTTGTCGAGATCGAGGCCAGAGAAGCGGTCATCGGAGCTGTCACGAAGGACTTCCTTGGCCTTGGTGATCAGGATGTGATCGCCGTTTTCGCCATTGAGGGTCGTGCCTTCCGCGAGGCTGAAGGTGCCGACCTCGGTGAAGCCCTGATTTTCGGCAGGGCCGAAATCGGCGAGAGCGATGACGACACGGTTCTGGCCATTCGCTTTGTGGACGGAGTATTTGGTCCGATTGTCCTGGTCGGTCATTTGGGAATTCCCTTCATCTTTCCTGGATCATGATCACGATCATCGTGGGGACGTCTTCACCCGCCACTCGGGTGAAACGTTCACGTACAGGAAAGGTTTCTTCATGGGAAGAGAGGGAAAATAAAGAAAATGTGGGTCCACGTTCCTGGGAGGGGGATAGGAACTGACCCATCTGGATACGGCAATACCCAGCCGTCGAAGAGCGGGTCCAGCCTCGGGGGCGTTGAGACTGGATCACCGAGAAAACTCGACGGGATCTCTCACCTCGATCCTTGGTATGAGCCACCGTCATAGCGACGGCGTATCTGAAGTCGATCCAGGTTGAGCTGGATGGCTTCAGGGGTTGGTGTGTAATTCTTGAGCCAGAAGTCTGGATCCTGGTCGATCATGGCAGATGTGCCGAGCATGTCGATCACATCATCGTACCAGATCTGAATCGCAGGATCCTTGCGGAGGTCCAGACCTCGACGCTTACCTTCATGCCAGAGGTCCGAGTGCCGGCGATCGAGATAGCGGATTTTGTCGTAGAAGAATCTGAGATGACCAGTGCCAAGGCGGTAGCTCTCAGGAATATCCCGATCATTCTTCTGGATCGCCCGATATATCAAGGGCCACATTCGAGGTAACTCGAAATATTCGGCCATGATGAAATTATCGGTGAGCGCAGCGACCGCGACTACGTTGATGCGGGTCATGAGAATCTCCAGGTAGAGTTTGTTATACTGGACTATCCACCTCTGACCAGTGTTGGTTGCGAGTGTCTCCGGATATTATCCTTCGTTTCGTCTCTGCCCGGTTTGACTCCGGGTTTGATAACCCAGTTGTCTCTGGAATCCGAAGAAATTTAGGAGAGATATTGGCTCTTGTCACGGGATCGAACCGGGACACCCTGACATGATCCACCTAACATTCCACCGTTGACGTCGACGAGCGATCGCTTCGTATGGCTGTGTATTCCCCGTCGGGAAGGTGGCGCCGTGAGACTTATGCGTCAATTCGCACTTCTTACGTCCTCTAAGCCGCCCTTGTCGGCACTTGCGTAACCGCTCCGCTACTAACTCTTTCAGTGCGCGCTGATGCTAGATCATCGCTGAAATCGTGTTCGGTTCATCACGGAATACGAGGACTCCCTGCGCTTCACGAACTCACAGGGACATGCGGGCCAATATCTCTTCTAAATCTCCTCTAAATTGATTTATTAGATCTCCTTCGGGATGGCCGGGCTCCGCTGCACCCGTGGCTTTCGTGAGCTTGCTCTGCCTGGGCCTGGTCGTGATCAGAACCAAGAACCTGTTTGAAAGGTCAATCGGCCATCTCGAAAGAGATGTAGGGTGGGGTCCGCCTGGCTGCTGCCTCCCCCGGTGACGCGTTTACTACTCCAGGCTTTAGGGCTCGATCCAGAAGACAATCTCGAAGCCATACTAACCTACCAGCTTATATTGGATGTTTCTGGGAATATTCCCTTCGTTTCTGTCCAAGCCACATGGGAGTCTTCTAGTACGAAACTGGTGCCGTCTCTCCGGCTGTCACGTCTACACCTGGACGTTCACGTCCCGCTCTGAGGGGATCGACGGGCTGCCTCCCGAGAGTATCCTCAAAAACCTGTCATGATCAACTCTCGGTTGGTACAGATCAGACAGGCAGCTGAAACTGGTTAGGAAGACAGGATTTGAACCTGCGACCCTCTACTCCCAAAGCAGATGCGCTACCAGACTGCGCTACTTCCTAAAACAGTTTATGTAGTGGTTGCGGGAGTAGGATTTGAACCCACGACCTACGGATTATGATTCCGTCGTTCTACCCCTGAACTATCCCGCTTCACTACAAAAATTCTGTGAGAGTTTCTGTTGCCAGGTACCCTCGGACCCCTGTGAATTTACGCCGCCAGGCGGAGAACGGGAACGCTCTCGTCGTTGTCGTTGACGTTTAGTCGAACTGTCAGCTAACGGCTGCCAATCGGGCCGCGTTCCGCATCTCTCGGCACAGTCGATCCTGGTTCGCCCCCATCAACTACACCGCACCTGTAACGCGTCTCACAACCTAAGGTTGGGTGCGGTGTAGATGGTGGAGGCGGCGGGTACTGCCCCCGCGTCCTCGTGCTTCAATCAACAGACCGAATTACGGCCATTCCCAAGTGCCAACAAGGGATCTTGAGAAACTCATGTGTAGGTGGCCCTAGGTCTGATCGTCAAGAGTTATCTTGATGAGAGCAGCCTAGGGTCGCACGCTAAATCCCTCATAGCCGACAGAGTGTTTCAGAGGAATATCCTCAGGTTTCTATTCTTTACGGACGTAGTATCGGGATCTTTCTAACTTTATTCCGGCCTTTCACCGGCCACTACAACCAGGGTCGTCCTGGAGGCCTGACACCTACGTTCAGGACTGGGGGCGATATCGCTCATGCTCGCGGACACCTTTGACCCAGGGGCAGGGGAGGCTCTGCTTCCTCAGGCTCACCACTCGTATGGCGCAATGCCAGCAGCAGGTGACGCTGATTCGAATATAAAGTGGAGAAGCGACCGGATTTGAACCGGCGCACCGGGTCGTGACTCCCGAGCTCTACCGGGCTGAGCTACGCTTCTCATCTCCTGGGATCAGGCATGACCTGCGAAGATCCGGGAGATGTCCTTCGGTCCCGCACGGAGCTCTGCGCTATCTTTCGACGTGGGCGCGACCTTGAACCGATCTCACTAACCGGTGTTTAGGTCTGGCTGCTTCGGGGACCCTCAGAACCAAGAAAAGGTGAAGGTTTCTCAGAATATTCCGAGGAACTTGGGTTTCGCCCGTTCGACGGCGCGACGATTGTTCTCGGTGCAGGTACGCTGGATGTGCATCGCGTCCCTGAGGCGTTCGTCGGCCTTGTCCACCTGGCCGGCCTCGGCGAGTCCGAAGTTGAGGGCCGACTGGAACCACTGGAGAGGAGCAAACCCGGGGGGGATTTCCTCCTGTGGAACCTCGTCGAAATCGGGCTGGTTCGCGTGGCCCACGCCTTCCTCCCAGGTGTCGGGGATCAACTCCGTGCAGTCGACCGGGTCGGCCAGCACCGAGTTGGTGACGCAGCCCGGCAGACAGGCCGTGAGGAGCAGGAGAGAGGGGATCAGGAAGATCTTCCTGGTGATGGTGTTAGTCATCATCACATACTCCGTTGTTGCGGCAGAGGGCGTCCCTGAAGGCGTTCTGGGCCCCCGTGGCGTCCTTTGCCTCGTTGACCTGAGATTGACCCTCGGAGACTTCATCATTGATGTCGTCCTCTTCCCTCTGGTTCTCACCCAGGGTGGTCACGGCCTCGCTGCCGCTCTCAATCGCGGCGCCGGCCTGCTCCGTACCGAGCTTTGCCTCGACGTCCTTGGAGCCCACGAACAGGTCCCTGACGAACATGAAGGCTAGGATAACGAAGATCAGGATGAACACCCCGAAGACGATCTTGCCAAAAGTGGTCAGTGACTTGAAATAATTGGTGGGGTCGATCATTGGTCGATCTCCTCCTTGATGTCCTGGGCCTCTTCACGCGAGGCCTCCACCATGCGGTCAGCGGTTTTCTTGGCGGCCTCGGCAGCGTCTTCGCCTCGACCTGTACCGGCCTCAAAGTCCTTGTACTTGATGCGGAGCCAGTCGGCACCGAATGCGATCAAGCACATGAAGAGGGCGAATCCACCCGACATGATGGCAAGATACTGCACGACGTCGAGGGCGACCTCGAAGTAGGGCGAATCGAAGGGCATACCTGCCTTGGCCTCCCTCCTCACGCCGAGGACGTAGAGGTAGATCCAGAAGCTGTTGGCTATGATGCCACCGATGAGCGACAGGGTGCAGAGCGACTGCATCTGTCGGGGCGTGAGGTCCACCAGAAAGCCGATTGCCCGGGCAAGTGCCCGGAACGGACTGATGATCAACCGTATGACGGGTTCGATGACATTTCTCATGGTGGACCCCGATATCTGGAGAAACTTACGCCGTCCCGTCGACGATCGTGACGCCCTGCATGTTCTCGACGCCCTGCTTGTAGAGAGCATCGCGGACGTGATGGAACCAGACGTGATTCTCGTTGATATTCGAAGCGCCCAGCTGATCACTAGCGTCGTCGTGGGAGAAAGTGCCGATATTCGTCGTATCGGCGGGAAGAACGGCACCATCATTCTGGACGGTGGCGGTGTTGGTATCCGCGTTCCATGCGATCTGAAGATCCATCTCAATTTCCTTTCTTGGGAGCATCTAATTCAAAAAATTAGCCCCCCACTCCCAGAAGGGAATGGAGGGCTAGGGTATTAGCTCAGAGCATACTCGCTGTCCATGATCTGAGTGATCATATTCGGATCGAGCTTGCCAATCGTGATCGGTTGACCGATGATCTGCGAGATCAGGTTGCCGAGCAGATTGGATTCGGCGATCAGCTTGAGTTGGAGGTTATATTGCAGACGAAGGTCGTCACCGTAGTGCGGAAGACACCGGAAACAGTCATGCACAGAGACCAGTTTGAATGGCTTCTCGGGCAGACTGCGTATCAGGGACCGGATGGCCTCTGCATCGACATGACCGATGTTCTGAGGGTAGAGATGATCGAGGATACGAGCACTCAGGTACCCTGTATCCTGGTAGCGTTGCCAGAGGGTCAGAACCATGCGGTCGTCGTCGCCTTCGGTGCTATCACCCCAAAGCGCCGGCTGCTCTAGCAGCTGGGTGAGCTGCACGATTTTCCGACGATTATAGTCGCAACGACGGGTGAGTTCGCGAACGATCATTCCGTCCACAGAGTGTACGACATTGGCCCCCAGCGATCGACCAGATTCGGTCGGCATATTGACGTTGTAGAACACGTCATGGGGCATATTCGCGAAGTGGACAGTCTCCTTCACCGGGGCCATGACCTTCACCTTCACATGGAAGTTGTCGGGCAGGACCCAGGCGTTTTCGCTGGCTTCGGGATCCCACATCGCCATGAAGGCTTCGTTGAGTTCCCAGGCTGCCGGAGCGTTCTCATTGAGCACCTTATAGAAGGTGTCCAACAGGGCTCCTTCACCGAAGACCTTCTTGGGCATCGCTTTGGAACCATAGAAAGCTGTCATTACGGCAGCTTTAACTGGATCGCGTTCAATTTTCGCTGTGTCGTCGATTTCCTGGAGCATACGCTCGTAAATCGCCGTATAGGCGTCCATACGGGTGATATTCCCGTCCTTGTCTTCGATATTAATGACGTTGCACATACTGGAAGCACGCGCATCGCAGGTGAGAGCCGCCAGTAACTGGAGACCAGAGCTCGTAGCGTCGAGACTGATCATATAACCGATCGGTTCTCCGCGTTCGACAGCTCGCCATGCCTGAACACCTGCATAGAACAGGGCCGGCTCTTCAGCGACCTGTACGAGAGTTTCGAGCTGATGCTGATTGGCTCGGAACCACGCAATGCGTTGGTCCCAGGTCTGTTTATCGAGAGGTCCATCCTGATCGGCACCGAAATTGTTGGCGATGTCGATCATGAGGTATTCGCGTCCGGTAAACCGTTGGAAAGTCACGTCATTTACTCCTTGGTCTTCGATTGTTGGCTTGCTCTTTACGAGTAGCCCAACAACAATTTGAGGGGGAATAATCACAATCATTATCTGATCGTTCAATGGTGAGATCAGGATGATACCCATTATTAAGAGCCCAGCTCTCAAAATTGGGGTAGTCATCCCAAATAGGATCAATTTTAATTCCACGACCACCATAATAATCGTAGCTACTATTATTTGGATTTAAGCACCGTTCACGAATTCCTTTCCATATTTTATAGAGTCGAGTGTGTGATTGTCCATGCGTGCGTGCGCGATCACCTGTCACTTGACGACGATTACACCCACAAGATTTAGTAGAACCTCGTCGAAGTGAATTTATTAAAACTTCATGATGATTCCCGCATGTGCATAGACATATTGCAAAACGCATTTTGCGTTTGCAATATAGGCGACTAACTGTCTGAATTACGGTTAATTGTCCGTATTTCTGACCAACAATTGAGATTGCATTTGACATTATGTGCTCCTTTAGATCGAACATGACCAGCAAAGTTTTGCATGCCAAGTCCGGTGAACTTTTGCACGATGTTTCTCCTTATATTGATTAAAATTAGGTGTTTAGATGCAGTGCTCATAAAGATGATTAAAGAAATCACTGGCGCTGTCTTCGGGATCACCAATATTGGGAGCTTGGTTTAAGAGAGCTTGCATCTCAGACTCTTCTCCGTCAGCAACAGTCATGAACTGGTCTTCCGATAGAGAGCCTAACCAGTCGTCCAGTTTTTTCAGATCATCGTGATAAATGCCGTCTGCTCCTAAACACTCGTCTAATTTGTTTTTCACATCTTGCACTGCACCAATATGGGTTGCGCGCAGACGATGAAGTCCACCATTATAGGCGACCATATCCAGAGTTAGACGGGTGATATTCGGGTATGCTTTGTGATCTTGGATCATGACAGTTTCTCCTTATATTCAGGGATCCACTCGATTCTTGATCTCCCATTCGAGCTCGATGAATTTATCGTCGATCTCTCTTGCGAGCTTCTTGGCACGAGCAGTGGTGGTGTCGGAATTGACAACGCTGTTGAGCAGCTGGGTGAGGCTCCGGCGACCGCGAGTGACGCGACCCCGGAGACCATTGTGAAACCAGGCTCTTTTCTGGAGCTTAGTCTGCATCGTTCCATCCCACTGGTTCAGGTTCAGGACCATCGTTATGGTATCTGAACCACTCTTTCATAGACGGATTGTAGAAACTCTTGGTGAGGTCGCTGACCCCCATGAGCTCCATGGCTTTGAAGAAGTCGTCGTTCTGCGCCTTCGTCTGATGTTTCTGCTGGACAGCATCACCATCAGGAGAGGTGTAGAAGACGCAGAACTTCGGTTCGAGATCGCGGGGCATCAGTTGATAACCTCTTGCTCCTCGCTGACCGTGACGCTTCCGGGAGGCCCGTAGGCTTCGAAGGGATTGTCCTCGGTACAGAGATGACCGATTGGGGTGAAGAGAACCTCAGGCTCTCCGGTTCCATGTTCTTGACCCACTAGGCAGATGACAGAAACGTCATTGCCGGTGGAGATGTCGATGCAGGACATGAGAGCCAGATCGCCTCTGGAGGCTGCGAGCTTGAGCTGCTCAAACCACTGCCTGTGATGCTCGGGAAGAGGACCAGGTTCTCTGATACTCTGGTCGAATTTCTGAAGTTTGTTGAGTTCCTCCTGAAGAACGACGAGATTGATCGTACCGTCGATGACGATGCTCTCGGTGTCGCCGAGGTTGTCGACGAAGGTATCACTCGTGTTGGATTTGATAGCTGTTTCGAGAGCAGCACAGACATTTTCAAGCGTCAACATGATCTTTTTCCTTGGGGTAAATATAGACAGCGATGCACTGGTTACCGAGATATAAACCTCGATATTCCATATCATCGCAGCCTAAGGGTTTTCCGGAGAGAACTTCGACTCGATCAGCACGAGCCTCGTTCTGTCGACGAGTGAACATGCTGCGAGGCAACTGTTCTTCGTCTGCTTTCTTACTCATAGCGGAACGATCTCCTTCTCTGCGAGCTGCACGACGGCCTTGTTCCAGGGGGCACCCTGATATGTCACATGGTATCCCTGACAGTAGGTCCGGCCGCGCTTGTCGTATTTGTGAGTGAGGTAGAACTCATTGGATCCGGATACGCCTTCGTAATCGGAAACGATCATGGAAATAACTTCCATCGCGGTGCGATCGTATTTCTCGAAAGCGCGAACGCGCTTCTCGAAGTCGGCCCGGGTCTCACCGGGCTTGGGCTTGTCGAGGCTCCGCCAACGGTTCTTGATCATGAATGCGGTGTCGCCGTCGATCGAGAATCGAACGGCGTTCATCCGGTTGAGATGATCGAGACAGACGTCGCCATCGTGGTGGTTGTCCCTGAGGATCACCGATCCGCCGTTTCCGTCGGAGGTGAGCACGAAAGCAGAGTCGGTATTTCGACGAAGCTTCCGGGGACGGGTGACCATCGGCAGAGGAAACTGAAATTTCTCCAGTTCCATCTTGGTTTCTTCCGATATGTCATGACGGATAATCAGATGACCGGCACCACCAGCAGATGTAGGGTCCCAGTCACAGACATCATGCTCGACACAGAGTTTGAGCTGATCGGCGATCGCCTGGAGGTCCTGAAGATGTTGCTTCTTCGGATTGACGTGCCGGCGCAGGATGCCGACCATCGTGGAGATGGTCGTACGCTTGTGGAGCACGAGCTGGACCATCACATCGAGACCAAGATCAACGTCGATGTTCCTGGCTTCGAGATAGGCGACCACGTCGGGGCCGCCCTGTTCCTTGGCCGAGAGGAACTCGTGCCGGATGCGGGAGAGCAGCTGGTTCTTGTTGTGGAGAATCTCCAACTGGACCTGGAGGCCCAACCGGGGATCATCTTCGATTCGTTGCTCCAATTTCTGAGAGATGCGTTTGCTGATGTGGTTCACGTTTCTTCTCCTGAAGTTAATTCGAACTTGCACTCGTCATACTCACGGAAGATCCGTTCGATTTCGGTGCGGTTCTTGAGGACGGTGGCAGCGAGGCTGGGAGCCATACTTTCGGCGGATCCAAAGATCTTACGGGCAATCTCGGACTGAGTTGCCTGTTCGAGACTCTTATGGAGACCTCCTTTTTCGTCTTCGAATGCTTGGACAGCTTTGGGCATCAGATGACTCCTTGATACATCGCGAGAATGAGAAAGATCATCACTCCACGCGCGATATTCGGTCTCGGGACTTCGTCTTCAAAGCCCAGAGCTGGGATGAATGTTGTGATGAAGATCACGATCAGGATGATGATTCCGATCAAGCTGATAAGGCTGAAGATCGGATTGGGCTGATAGAGCTCGTACATCAGTAATTCCCCCAGAATCGGTGGCTGAGCTTACCCAGCCAGGGTTGCCAGTGATTGTCGAAGAAGCAGTTGGGTGGAGCGTCTTCGAACATCGGAGCGATGTCCTCGTCCTTGAGTCCCGCAAGACCACATCCGATACGAGTGACCTGGAAGGCCATTTCGGGATGCTCTTCGGCGAACTTGATAAAGTCGCGCACGTATCGCTCGATTGTGGTGAGATCGAGTGTGTTGCCTACGTGAACGCGCTTGTGGCCACCTCTACCTTTCAATTTCTGAGTGAAGTGCCCCTTGGTCGGGATCGCGTAGGATTGACCAATATGACCATATCCGACGCCTGGCTTGGCGCCACGTTGCTGTCGAGCGAACAGAGCTGCTCCGGCTCCATGGATGCCACCGGTGTTTGATCCGAAGACGAATATCATGTCTTCGGTAGATGGAACTGGTGTTGTCACGGTAGTTACTCCTTTTATTTGATAGAAGACCACTTATCGAGAATGATCTCGGAACAAGGATTACCAAAATCACGAATTATTCTCTGAAATGGTGTTAATTCAGGTTTCACATATCCAGGACGAATGTCATTGGGTTCGAGTCCCATCATGGCGATGGTCTCTTCAGCACGCTTGATTGCGTGCCAAGTTGCAGCACGACCCCAACGACGGTACATCCGAAAGAGATAGCGGTCGGACTCGTCGTTGATGTGCCGGCCGAGATGCTTCATCGCCAGCTGGTCGATATCCATCTGGCTTAGAGGGATTTTCTCGTCTTTCTTCTGGTTCACTTGAATCTTCCCTTGCGGTGATCTTTTGTGGGATCGAGATCGAGGTAGCTCTTGTCGTCGTAGAACTTGGACTGTTTGGTATTATCCTTAGTTTCTTCGAGACGTTCCATTCCTGACCAGATACAAGCCCGTTTATTATCGGGATCGCACATGACCAGGGTGGAGGCGAGCTGTCTCACTGCTTCGAGAGAAGGTGTTCGACCGAATCGCTTGGAGAGCGTCTTGAAGTCGAGTTTGTCGACGAGATAGGCGAAGGCCATATCGTCGATCGACATATCATCCAGGTTCGTGCTCATCGGAGCTCTCCTGGATTTCGGCATCTTCGATCTGGATCTCGATGAGGCTGGCCGAATCTTCGCAATCCATGCAGGCGCCATCGTCGAAGACGGTTGCGAGGACCCATTTCTGTTTCTCGATGTCCCATTCGACATAGGCATCGCGACGGACATCGAAGCTGCCGCATTTTGAGCAAGCGATTCTGATTGGCTTTTCGCCGTTGTGATCCCACTTGCGTTTGTCAGGTTCAATTTCTGTTTTCACGAGATTAACTCCTTTTATTCAGAACCGAGATCGCGAGGATTTTTCCGAGCCGGAGGCGTCGGAAAAAGACGAGTTTTCTCCTCTGGATCAGAGGGAAAATAAGGATCAGGTGAGATCCATCGTCTTCGCATATCGTATCGGTCGAAGTCTTCCCAGGTGGGAGGATTTGGATGAGGATGCTGAGCTCTGGGACCTTCAGGATGGTGACGAAGCGTCATCTCCAGCTTGCGGAGCATAGAGCTCTCTTCGAGTACCTGATCGTGTTTTCGAGCAAGCTCACCTCGAATATCCATCATCTGATAGAGATTGATTCCGAAGGTGATGTGCTGTCGTTCGTAAATGAGAACGATCTCGAATGGATCATCGAGATCGAAAATGGGTGCCACGACCAGCAAATTACGGCTGAGCACTTGCTTGAAGACGTGCAAATTATTGTGGATCCAGGCTTTGCCTTGCTTGTCCGAATCACAGAGCAATGCCCATCTATCGAGCTGAGCTTTGGGGCTCTTCCTCACTGGTTCAAAAGGCATTTCACGATACCTCCTCCTGTGATGAAATCTGATTAAATTAGGTTATTGGGTGGTCTTAGTCGAAAGTTGATAAAAGTAGAAACCTGGCTCTAAGCCATTCTACTTTCGAGTTAGATCATGTAGAGATAAATTGATATCTATCGGGTAGAAAAATGAACCCCGCGCCGACCAGTACCAGCCCTGTGGCAACCCCGAAATGGGGTGGCGAAGGGAGGTGTGTGGTCAGACACGGGGTGCATTTGGGGATCAAGAGCAACCCAACTGGAGGGAGAGGAGTCCAGCGGGTTACTCAAGATATGCCGAATTGTTGAACTTATTCGGCGGTCTGGGCGGCAGCCTGCGCCGGAGCGAAGTTCAGCTGCGCGGCGTAGCGATTGTCTTCGCCGGCCGAAGCAGCTTCACGTTCGTCCGAGACGCGACGGATCTGGATCGACAGGCCGCCGGCGACGCCGATGACGATGTCTTCGCCCGGAGCGAGCTTCTCGGCTTCAGCGATCAGCTGAGCCTTGAGGTCGTTGCGGGCCGCCATGAACTGCGCGTAATCGCGGTTGTTCTGGTTGGTCGGCAGATCTTCCATGTTGTCGAGCGGAATGCCGAGCGGCAGCGACACGAAACGGTCCGAGCCGTCTTCGTTCACGCCTTCGACGACGTAGCCAACGTTCAGCCAGAACTGGGCCTTGGGCAGATCGCCGTTACCGCGAGGAGCGGTGCGGGGCGAAGTCGAGGTGCCATTCTGGGCGCCGAAAGTCTTGGAAAAGTCCATGATATATATCCTTTGTCTTGGTTGAGTTAAAATGCAGGGCTTCTCACCCCTGCTGTACCGTTTGAGCTGCTCAGAACGCCGTTCCGTCACTGAGCGGGCGTAGACCCCATTCAAAAGGCGCGGAGCGCCTTGAGAAAACGAGAGACGTCAGAGGAAGCAATCGCGATTATATGGACGATCGCCGTGCCATCGACGAATGATGCGAATGTTCTTGAAATGGGTGCAAGTGCCCCATGCCATGAAGAGAACGCCAGCAATCTGGAGTTCGATAGCGTTGTTGAAGTGATAACCTGCAAGAAGCAGGACCAAGCCCACGAGCATGGGCAGGATCGGGAGTCGGAAGGTGTACATAATATTCAACCTTTCTTTATGATCTTTGGGGATCGAAGTTGGAAGAATTAGTGGAATTGTTGGAAATGCCCAGCTTTCGTCGGGCGTTTTCAACCATGTGCCAATGCCTGAGCATGGTCTCCACGAACTCAGGGTTCGGATTGCTGAGAGCAAGATAGTCCATGACCCGCTGGTCTTCCGATTTCGGAGGAACCAGCGAAGCGATAGGACGATCATTGCGCTCGAATTGGATCGGTTTGGTCATGTTGATGATCCTTCAGCTGCTCAGGACTGGAATGAGGCTGACGTCCCTGAGGTACATTGCCTTTGGCACGCATCCGATCGAGCGATTCCCTGATCTTGCGAGTATGGAAGGCACGATTGGCATCGGTGGTGAAGGGAGCGACGGGTTTACGGCCGTAATCGACGATGTCGTAGCCGTGTTGCTCCAGAGCGTAGAGACAGTCCCTGAAGTGGTCGATCTCTTCGGGAGGTAGACCGTCGAGGATGAGTAGGTTCCTGAGGTTCTGGAATGAGGCGGTTTCGAACGGATAGTCCCGTTCTTCTACCTCTGGTTCCTCTTCATCACTCCAGTCGTAGGACGACCGGAGATGAAGGGCCATTGCAAGAGCAGTGCTGCCGATCCCGAGGATGCAGATGCCCTGCACGATACGCAGGCCAAGATGACCTGCTGTGAGGAGTTCTCCGATCTCGTTGTGCTGAATTCCCACCAGCACGAAGATGATGGTGAATGCGAGGAATGTAGCGAGGAGCTGGAGTTCTGTCAGGGTGTTCTTGTTCACGGATATTCTCCTTTCAACATATACTGAGTTTAAGGTAGGAATTTTGGATTGAGGAATATTCCTAAAGAGACGGAATTTTGTCCATCTAAGTAGGAATATTCCCTGATGTGTATAAAGGAATTTCTATCGGATAAATTGAAGTGAGTAAGGGATTTCTCCCCTACTCACTCCTTAGGAAGGACTTATTCCTGACGTTAGTCTGCGGAATTTTCCTTGATGTCCTTGTCATGTTTTTCGAAAGCAGCGTTTAATTTCTGCTCGAAGGCGTTGAAGGACTTCTGTTTCTCTTCATCGTTGCCGATGTAGGTCCGGATGGTTTCTTCACGCTTGACCTGATCCAGAGCGGAATCTTGGATGAGGTTGTTACGGAAGGTGATCATCTCGACGATCGTGGTTTCTTTGCGCTTGCGACGCGCAGTGGTGACCATATCGTTGAGGATGCCCATGGATCCAGAGATGGTATTGGCTGCCGAGGATACTGCTCCTGCGGTATCGGTGACGACGCCGAGAACAGATCCAGTAGCGGTACGAAGGGTAGCCATAGTGTGTACTCCTAGTTGTATTGACGGCGTGATTGCCGCCAAGAGAAAGGATGATGATGCGCTGATGATCCAGTAAGCGCGGAGCGCAGAGCACATAACGAGGGGGTACCCAGTGTGTTATGACAGTGTTGCACCCGGGGGGGTGCTTGTGTTGCGGTGGACCGCATGTGTTAAATACTGCTGTCAAACTTCACTATCACCATCAGAAAAACCTGAAAATATATGCAGAATCATCTGCTACATATTTTTTGGACTTTCTCTATGGTTTCTTCGATTAAGTCCTTGGTCCAAGTGCGTGATGCTGGGTGCATGATTTTCATGACCTGGACAGTGTTCGGCTCCTTAAATCCTAGCTGATCGAAGGTCTTCTGAGCCACCTTGCCGCAGACCAATATCAGGTCGATTGGTTTCTCATCGTGGAGGATCTGAAGATTTTCTTTCAGCCATTCAGGATTGGGAGTTCCATGTCCCCGGGCTGATTGAGCAAGTTCTCGGCATGAGTTGGTGACAAGGAGCTCATGATCTCCAGCGAATCGGTACAGGCGTTTACCGCTATGATTTTCAGGATTGATTTGGAAATATCGGGGAGCTTCTCTCAAATATCCTGCGTTGCTGGTTCGCTGGCGCCAGTCCCACATGGTATCGAGAACGGCGATGATCCTTTTTCGATTATTCATCGTCTATCTTCGTCCATCTCCAATATCCCCGTTTATCAGGAATAGGTGCAATTCTGCCGGCTTTGCGTTCATATTGCAGGATCCGATCGGCAGCTCTCATGGCGATGGGATAGTTTCTGCCCCAAGGTCTCATTGTGTCCTTTCCATATTCTGGAACACCTGCTGCAATAAGAGCTCTTCAAAGATCTTTCTGATGCCAAATCCCTATCATCACTGCATGGGCAGCTGCAATTTGGGCCTCAGTAATTTCGATACCAACCACAGAAAGTCTCTGCTTTTTCCTCTGGTTCGACGCAGTCATCGGGCGAGGCTCCTGATCTGGTGTTCCATACGGGGCCAGAAGAGTTCCTGACGGATCCAGTGGTCTTCGTTTTCCATCACTTCCCGGGCGATCTTGCGCTGGACCGCTCTTCCCAGGTGGGTAGGATTGATCGAGTTGGTCTCATCTCCGATGAGCATAAGGCGCCAGAGCACGCCGATCGTGGCGGAATTACCAAGCACCAGGCGTTCACAGACCATGCTGGCCTGTTGAGCTCTAGAGAGCACTCGAAGTGCGATCACTTCGAGAGCTTCGTCGAGAACATTATGGACCTGAGTATTTTGGGCCATGATGAATATCCTGAAAAAGTTGATATATCCAAGAAAAAACCCCGGATAATTGAATATCCGGGGTCTCTTCATTTCAGCTTGATATATCCGATCACCGGATGGGACAGGCGCCCGTGGCGCATTCGGCGTCCATCAGCTGATCGTTATCGACAGCTTGAGGACCTTCCTGGTTATCCAGCTCGGCAGCCCAGTCGATTTCTTTGAGTTGACTGGTATAATCTTCGAAAGTTTTCTGATCGACTACAGCCTGTGGAAGATAGGATGCTCCCAGATCGGCAGCAGTCTTGGTGGGATCAACACGGAACATCCACGACAGACCGACATAACTGTCCCAGTTCTTGAGCAGCCAGTCGATGATCGCCGGCACTTCTTCTGGAGCGTAGCTCACCGTCATGGACACGTTCTGGTCGCACCAGTTGTCCATGAGCAGCTTGTAGCGTTCCAGCTGGGCGATCGCCGGCTCGAAGTTGACGGGCGTTACGACACCTGTCTTGGGATCGGTGAAGTCCTCGAAATGGATCCCGTCGTTGAGGACGGGAAATTTCACCAGAACCATGGTCTCTTCGGTCGGATGAGGTTTTACTTCGTAGCCATGATCTCGAAGCACCGGAACCATTGCTTCGCTACGTCCGAAGACGATCGAGTTGAAGACGTACTTGCCGAGCGGCTTGTGAGCGCCTTCGCCAGGAGCATCGAGCACCTTGGAGACCGTGCCCGAGGGTTTCACACAGGTGACATTCTTCGGACGAGGCATACCGACTTCGTCAGCCATTCCCCATGCTCCCATCTGGGCTGCTGTCCGCATGGCCCGGTAATCGTGGGCCGTAAGATCGGGTCGAGCGACCACCGAAGTGATGCTCGTTCCACAGAGACGAAGGAATTCGTTGTTCTCGTGCCAGGTCCGCTGGAGGATACCATCGTCGAGGTTCACGAGCGTCTGGCGGTAATTGGCCCGGGCCGCGAGCTTGATCGCCGACAGCAGGTCGTCGAGGAAGTCGAACTGATGGACCGGGACTTCGAACAGGTTGCAGAAACCCTTGTCGGCCAAGAGGATCTCAACACAGGGATTGGCGGTACGAAACCACGGCGCCCTGCGAGCAGCTTCCTGGGCATTGATGAAGGCCGGTTCGTTTCCGCCACTTTCCACGATGATCCCGAATATCTCTTCGAGACGGGCGCGAGTTGGTTTTTCGTCGAAGAGAATGGAATTATTCGATTGAGCTCGCTGAGACTTGGCCGGATCGACCCAGCATCCATCCTTGAAACGAATGAAGTCGAGGATCTCGGGATCGCCTTCATCCATAAGGAGAATCTCGGCACCACGGCGACCCGTCTGGATCACACCCAGGTGATTGAGGATGTCGGCGATGTCGAGCTTCCGGAGAAGCTGGCCGGCACGACGCGAGAGAATAGCTGCAATCTTCGGATATTCCCGAGCGATCACCGTATCCCCGGCGCTCTTCCAGCCATAGCGTGAAAGCAGGCTGCCTTCGGGGCGCAGTTCGCTGAAGTCGAATACAAGTGTTTCAGCTGGATATTTGCCGGCCACAAGCTTGCCGATTGACTTCGCCCAGGCTTCGCCCGAATCACCAACCTTGATCGTCCAGGTGAGAGTTTCCGGATCCCAGGTCTCGACATTGTGCTCGACCCCGCCCTTCTCTTTCCGTTTCGAACGGATGACGCGAATATCCTTGATGGGTTTGGTGAAGCCGTTCAGGCAGCCGTCTTCGGGTTTCACACCAATGCCGCATCCATTGAGCAGCAGCCAGAAGGCGTCGACGACATCGTACACGGTGCGAACGACATGACCGGAGCAGGCGAATTGGGAGAGTTCCCGGGTCTTGGCGATCTCGGTGCCACCAAGCCACATGATTCGTCCCGAGGGAATGAGCTTGCGATCGAGTGCGAGAGCGCGAAGCTGTTCGAGTTCGGCTTCCTGCTCTTCGGAAAGAGCATCCACCTTGAGAGCACGCTGCCAAAGCCAACGTTGGTGCGAGATGATCCGGTTGATCGTGTCGGCGAATGTCTCGTTGGAACCATCTTCCTTCAGACGGGAATAGGTACGGCGATACACGGCTTGTGCCCGTGCAGACATCTGTAGACTCATGATATTGAAATTCCTCCAAGAAAGGGGAGACAAGCTACCCCTCCGTCGCCCTTCCTCTGACGAGGATCTGGACGGGTGAAGACATCTTGGAGGGGGAGGTTCGTTGTAACGAAAAACGCCCGATCCGGTCAACGAAAATGTCGACTAAATCGGGCGCTGACCGAAGTCATTTGTGGGCTCACCATCCAGTGGAAAAATCATCCCATGGAGAACAAGATGACCCTTCGTAGAACCTTCCGAAGAAGGCAAGGAGCCTGGAGGCACCCACCGCAGATGTTATTTCCCCACCGTCTGCTGGGGTTATGACAAGACCACCGGCCCGCCGGCTATATGACATAACCGAAGGTGGTGGACCTTCCAATATCTAGTTAATCTGAATATGTTTTTTCCGGTCCCTACCAGGCACTACTTGGTCCTTCTCCTCCTCCCCTAAAAATTAGAGATTGAGCAGTGTCGCCACCCTTCTGGCCGAAGCTCGGAGGGGGGATCGTCGCGGTGCTGGCTAACCGTATTGTGGAAACGCTCAGTATGACCTAAGAGCTGGTTTGTCCAGAGGGAGCTCATCAGGTTCTTTCAGGGCGAATAAACTCAGAAAACGCTATAACAATGGAAACGGAGTATCCACAATGAGCGAAGTAAGTCAGGAAATTCACCCGGCCCCAAAGGAATTCACCGAGCATGAGATCAGCGTCGATCACATCCTACGGTTCTTTCATTATGCCCACCTGCCTCCTGCCCTCCAGGAACGCAGTCGGCCGTTCTGTGAACTGGCCCGGGTGATCATCGACACCACGGAACGCAATCCGGAACGCACCGTCGCACTGCGAAAACTGCTCGAAGCGAAGGATGCCTTCGTTCGTGCTGCCGTCGCGGGGAGGAATTGATCATGGAACGCTTCATCGGAACCAAGCTGATCAAGGCGACACCTATGACGCGCCTGGTCTACAATCAATATCGCGGCTGGGAGTTACCAGAAAACGAGAATGGTGAAGACGAGGGCTTCCTTGTCGAATATCTCGATGGCGGTGCTTCGAACGATGATCGTCACGAGGGTTACATCTCGTGGTCGCCGGCAGAAGTCTTCCATCGGGCATATCAGCCTTTGGACGCGATGAACTTCGGTCACGCTCTGGAAATGCTAAAGCTTGGCGAAGCAGTGAGCCGCGCCGGCTGGAACGGGAAAGGGATGTTCCTCTACCTGGTTCCGGCGCCAGCCGAAGGTTATCCGGCCCAGACGGGTGTCGCGAAGAAGTTCTTCGGCGAAAATGCCTTGGTACCTTACGGACCCTATATCGCGATGAAGACCGCGACCGGCGAGGTGGTACCGTGGCTCTGCTCGCAGACGGACGCTCTGGCGGAAGACTGGGGTGTGGTGGAGATCCACGAAGAATAAATCGGGTTTACCTCGACAATCCCCGCACGAAGTGCGAGTGTCTTGCAGACACGAGTCCCGTGCGGGGATTATTTCAACTTAGTCATGAGAAACTTTGAATGTCTAACCTTACTCTTCAAGAAGTCCAGGCTGCTGCACCAGCAAACATGAAGAAAGCCGTCACCCAGGAGATGGTGGACGACATCAATGGTGCGTCGAACGATCCTGAGATCGCACGAATGATCGGCGATAATTTCATCAGCTTCGTGGGCGTGATGAAGGAAGGTCGCTTCAAGATCGAGGATTATCTCTCGGCTGTGACCTATGTGAGTCACAAGCTGATGGGTGATTCGAACAAGGAAGCCTGGTGCAAGACATTCCCTCAACGTCATGCTGCCCTGACTTCGGCAGGTGCTGATTCGAAGACGATCAGCGCCCATGTTGCGTCCTATTCCAAGGGCAAGCTGGTCAACATGGTGCTCGAACAGAGCATGGTACCGAGCTGGGTGCTGAATGCTCATCTTTTCCAGGAAGCTCTGAATACCCAAGCTGATCTGATGCAAAACGCCAACAGCGAGAAGGTACGGTCCGATGCAGCCAACTCGATCCTGACGCATCTGAAACGTCCTGAAGCCGTAAAGGGTCAAATTGACCTCAACGTCAAGGACAGCTCCGGGATGAACGAGCTTAGAGAAGTTCTGGGTGATCTGGCTGCTCAGCAGCGACAGGCGATTGCCCAAGGTGCCCCGATTCGTGAAATCACGGATGCCCGGATCATCAAGGAAGACGATGTTCCCGGGGAGACGATCGAACATAAGGCTTTACCAGTACCAACGCCTGCACCATCAGCTGCACCTATTCCCGCACCTTCCAAGCAGCCAGACGGCTCGCCACGAGAAAGTCTGTTCCGATGAGCACTGCCGAACAGAACACCACTCGATCGCTTCCAAAGAAGACACTCGATGAGTGGTTGGATGAAGTCAGCTATGGTGAGCTGAATAGTACGTCCTATATTCCAAGTGACTTTGCACTTACCTTCATGAATTTCATTAAATTGGTGAATGGTGAGCAAGGCGAATCACACAAGACACCACCTGTCCACCTGAAGATGCTCGACAAGGTGGCAGAGCAGGAAAGCGATTATATCGCGAATCTCGTGTTCCGTGGTGCAGCAAAAACCACAATATTCATGGAATATCTGGTTCTGTTCGTCGCTCTTTTCGGAGCTCTCCCGGGATTAGGAGATGTGACGGGGATGATCTACGTCTCCGACTCAATGGACAACGGCGTGAAGAGCGCAAGGAAAAACATCGAATTTCGCTACCAGAACAGCGAATTTCTCCAAGAATGGATCCCTCACGCAGTCTTCACTGACAATTATCTGGAATTCCAGAACAAGGATGGTCATCGCCTGGGCTGCAAGATGTTCGGTGCGAAAACCGGTCTTCGTGGTACGAAGATCTTCGGTAAGCGTCCGGTACTATGCGTGCTTGATGACCTTGTGTCGGATGACGATTCGAAGTCCAAGGCTGCGATGCTCGCGATCAAGGACACCGTCTACAAGGGCGTGAACCATGCTCTCGATCCGACTCGGCGCAAGGTGATTTTCAACGGAACGCCTTTCAATACTGAAGATATTCTGATCGAAGCAGTCGAATCTGGCGCCTGGGATGTGAACGTCTGGCCAGTCTGCGAACGCTTCCCATGTGAACGAGAAGAGTTTTCTGGTGCCTGGGAAGATCGTTTCACATACGATTATGTGAAGGCGCAATATGAAATGGCGGTGAAAACCGGGAAGGTAAATGCCTTTATGCAGGAGCTCATGCTCCGCATCACCTCCGAAGAGGAGCGTCTGATCCAGGACAGCGAAATTCAGTGGTATTCGCGCCAGCGCCTGATGCAGGTCTATTCGACCTACAATTTCTATATCACCACCGATTTCGCCACTTCGGCTAAACAAACTGCCGATTTCAGTGCGATCTCGGTCTGGGCATACTCATCCAATGGTGACTGGCTCTGGGTCGATGGGATCCTGGAACGTCAGACGATGGATAAGAATATCAACGATCTGTTCCGTCTGGTTCAGTTTTACAAACCTCAACAGGTCGGGATCGAAGTCTCGGGCCAGCAAGGTGCGTTCATTCAATGGCTCCAGAACGAAATGATTGCACGCAACGTGTGGTTCAATTTTGCATCGAGTGAGAAGAGCAACGCACCAGGAATTCGGCCGGAACGAGACAAGCTGACAAGGCTGAATCTGGTTGTTCCCTGGTTCAAAGCCGGCAAGGTCTTTTTTCCTCTTGAGATGAAAGACAGCGTGATCATGGGCAATGCCATGTCGCAAATTCGTCTTGCAACACAGTCTGGTTTGAAAGGCAAAGACGACTTTCTGGACACGATCTCAATGTTAGGTTATTTGAAGCCCTGGAAGCCCTCCGAGACCAACCCAGTCACCTCTCAAGAAATGGACGTGTGGGATGACATGGGTGTCGATCAGGAGCAAAGCGGACTATCCTCCTATATCGTATAATGTAAACAAAGAGTGGTTTCCAACTCATGATATTGTCTGATATTCTCGATAAACTCGCCAAAGGCGAACTTTCGAATTTGTCTATAGCTGAAGGTGGTGTGATCAAAGAAACCGAGATCGTTAAGATCATCGGTTATATTGACGAGTCACTCACCCGTTTGCACTCAAGGTTTACCCTTAGGCAAAACGATGTTCTTGTGGAAATGCATGAAGGTATCTCCACGTATGAGCTTAAAGCTGAGTATGCCATGTCTTACGAAGGATCGATCGAGGTCCCCAAAAAGTATATAGTCGACATCGGTCCAAAGAAATTTGAAGATGATGTCATCAGGATTACTGGTGCCTACGACTCTCTCGGCAATGAACTCGAACTCAATAACAAACTTGCTCCGTTTGGAATATTTACTCCTAGAGCGAAAACTTTACAGGTTCCTGGACCAATACCTGGACAAAGCCTTTCGGTAATTTATCAAGCAAAACACCCAAAATTACCTACATCAACTGAAGAAGATGCAGAATTTCTTTCTACTGAGATTGAAATACCCGAGACACTCACGGGGGCTCTAACAGCCTACGTTGGTTTTCTCACTTTCAATTTCCTGGGTGGTCAGGATAATTTGGCACGTTCTTCCGTGTTTATGCAGCTTTATGACAAAATTTGTCTGGAAATTGATGAGAAGGACAGTATGGGTACGCAGACTGCTGATCATGTCGACAAATTCAATATGAGGGGTTTTACCTAATGTCAGATATCAAGACAATTAACGACCCCTCGGGTCTGAACGCAGAATTGGTCGAAAGGTTGGTCGGTATGACTGCCTATGAGATCGTGAAAAGAGTAGCGATAGCTCTTCCGGAAATCACGATCGTTGCGGAAAATTCTACTGAATTAGAGAATCTCAAAGGCGCTGCTGAAGCAGCTGCCACGTTGGCAGGTCTCTATTCAAATGCCGACACCGATCAAGAAATTGAAGGTGCATCTTCTCCGGATGATAGAGGTGCGAAGTACTGGAATATTTTGTCAGAGCAAATCGCTACTGATGTAGCTAACACTCTTGATAATGCTATGGAGCTCCGAAATGGTATCGAGGAAAGTCTGGAGCTGACGCAAATTGCGATGCAAATCGCAATGGACCTTGGCAACGCTCCTCTTTATGCCAGCCTTGCAGATCCGGATCTTCCGATTGCAGATGGTAACCAGGGATGGATGATTATCCCAGGTGGTGTCGACGAAGGTATTTATCAGGATGATGGTGCCTGGACAAAAAAGTACGATACTCAAGCAGTAAGAGCGACAATTGAAGCAGATCGTGCTGAGACGGCAGCTAATGAAGCTGAGGCATCAGTACAATCAATTGAGCCTAAAGTAGCTTATGGTCGTGCGATCGTAACTGGTCGAATTACCGCACTCACTTGGTCAACCGATCTCGAAACGGCGGCTCCGACAGTGACCATCGGATCGGGTATTCTCTACGAAGAAAACAACGCCGGAAATCCAAAAGAAACAATCGCGGCTTTCGGGCCGACTGAGCTCCTAGATAGAGAAGCCATCATTGTCGACTTCGACAATGGAGCAACCGATGGTAACGGTCATTATATTCCCGAGAAGGTTAATATTGCCTCGGGTTTTCAGACCGGTTGGCAGACTGCTCGCCGCTATATTCTTGTTGGCAAGGGATCCGGTCGAACCGTCTATGGTGAGTACTCTCTCGTCAATGAGCTTCTAAATACTAATACGATTGAGGAACGGATTCTTTCACCCCAGTCGACCCCTATTGATATCACACGCTATGGTCTCTCCGAGCAAATCGGTAACGAACACCTCGCACCTCCGACGACGGACGTGACCCCGGCCGACGATAATGAGTCGTTCACTCTCGCCGCTGGTACGGGTCGATTGTACTTCCGAGCTGATTCGACGTACTACTTTCCCAGGGTCGTCCCGAATGAACCTTTCGCCGTTTGGATGCGGATTCTTTCGGGCGTTCCAGCCTCTGCTTTTGTTACATTTTACACAGCAGCAAATGCAGCTATTGGAACCGCTATCCCCCTGACTCAACTGGGTCCGTTCCTCGTTTATGAGGACAACGCCCCAGCTGACGCGGATTATATTCGTCTCGACATAAACAATGTCGGTAAAGCAGACCCTCTAGTCATAACCCGACCGAGGATTGCGACCCAGACGGGAAAGAGCCCGAACGGGCTCCGGTCGCGAGATGCCTTTGCTTTCGACATGATGAGAACAGCCTACGAAGACGGCGAAGATCTCGAAGACGTTTGGCCAGAGAACCCTGTCGTGGGTAAGACGACTGGCGGCGGAGCTGCGCCAGTGGCTCAAGAGAATGGAACCTTTGTTGCTCCAGCAGACACTATCTCTTACGCTCGGAAGACCCCGACGAATTACCCGGTTGGGACGAAGTTGAGTTGGCTCGTTCATACCTCTGACCCGGTTATTGATTTCATTGCCGTTCGCCATCAGGGGCCGTCCACATCAGAGAGCCAACTCCTCCTCCCGCTCGGGAACGGGTGGTACTACGGCGTCACGACTATCGGGGCCGGTATCGGCGGAAACGCGACTCACGTCCAAGTTGAGATTGATAACCGCATAGGGTCGTATCTCCCGAACGGAGATGTGACGATTGATCGAATTGTCCTAATCGAAGGCGAAGTTCTCCCCTCGAAACTCCCGAGTCGTGCTGCCTCGTTAGCCAACGATTACGACCCCGAGGAGATAGTTCTCACTCAAGAAGCCGGAGCGGTTAATGTCTTCTGTAAAGGAGCTAATCCGACCTCGGCGAAGTACCTCCGTCACCGGGTCGAATACTTCCAGAACCTCGCCGGAAACAACAGCGATAGTTGGCGTTGGTCTTTCACCCATGAAGCAACACGAACCGGGGACGAAGCTTTTACTATTGGGAACCGTCTTCTCAACGGCGGCGAGAACTGGCTTGCGGTTCGCGAGGCCGGGAAGACCGACTTCATGGGCGGAGCGGCCCACGGTGATCAGAAAGCCTCTATCCTTCTCGTCTTTGTCGACGGCGTCAAAATAACACTCGACGGTGCAACGACTTATCGGGGTCGACGGGTCGAATTCATTATGACAAGTAAGCTTCTCGAAGCCGATGTCGCTCCGAACCCGGACGTCGAGACTTTCGACGTTATTACCTCGTTCAAGGTCGAAGCGGGAGATCTCTATCTCAAAAATCGGCTCGTTACACTTCGTGACGTAGATATGGTAAACTTCTACCTCGCAATGCTGAGCTTTGAGCGTCATCTTGGGGGTAATACAAACGCAGCTCTCCTCTCAGAAAATGCTTATTGGTCTCCTGATTTTGTTGAATGGGACATATCGTCAGAAGGTCATAATGCTCCATCTACCGACGCTTCCCGCATTATGTTGTCGGGACCGTCTGGATACTCAGTCGACGTGGAGGTTCTTGAAGGATGGGATAAACCTGAAAGAACCAGTTTTGTGCAGGATACATCTCAATATAATAAACTCTATTTTTCTCCACTTGGTAATTATAATTCAGCTGGTCCGGGGTACAGTCTGGTAATTGGTGATGAAATTGAGATGTTAACTCGATACCGAATTAACACAATTAATTAGACCAAATGGAAAAATTAAATGATTAACATCAAAAAAACTCAAAAGAACCTTCAAAATTCCGGTTATTCACCTGGTTTAATTGATGGAATTTGGGGTCGAATGACAGCTACAGCTTGTTTGGCCCACCAATCAGCTCGTCGTCCAGATGCGATGATGCTTGCAGTAGGGCGTGCTCTGGGTTCGGAAGCTCTCGAAGGAGGTCTTCTTGAAAACCGTTACCGTCTCTCGGAATTCCTGGCTCAGACCAGTCACGAGACCGGTGGGTACCGTCGATTTGAAGAAAACATGAAATATTCAGCTCGACGTCTGATGAAGGTCTGGCCAACTCGATTTCGTTCTTTGGCTCAAGCTATTCCGTTTTCGTGGGATCCAAGCGATCCCGATCGTGAGGACATCGCTTTGGCCAACAAGGTCTATGGCGGTCGCATGGGAAACGAAGCCGACGGTACTGACGACAATGACGGGTGGGATCACCGTGGCGGTGGTCTCATGCAGCATACAGGCGCCGAGGAATACGAGCGTCTGCGCGAGATCGGTATCACACCTGAGCAGATCCATGGCGGTGATCCTCTCGCCATGGTTCAGGCAGCTCTGAGCTACTGGAACTATATCGGGGCAAACGGTCGCTGCGATCGAGGTGAATTCAAAAGTCTTCGTCGTCGAATCAATGGGGGGTACAATGGTCTCAACGAAGTGACTCGTGGCCGAGCACGCAGTCTTTCTGTGATCGTTGATTGAGCCGAGAAAAACCATGCTGAATTTCATGAAAGAAATCCTGCCTGTTATTCAGGTAATGCCGATATTCGTTTTCCTCATACTCTCAGGGATCTGCTGGAATTCGTTTGTCCGTGCCTGTAAGGGAAACCCCACACCACATGATATGATCAAGTTACCCTTGTTCTTCCTGGGTCTCGATATTGCATTCAATATCAGCTGGTTCATGTGGATCGTAGGTATACAGGATCCAGCCAGTCTGACAATCGGTATGGGTCGGATACTTGGAATTGCTCTCCATCTGGGAGTGGCAACTGGATTAATATTTGCAGTGAGATCTCTGAAATTTTTCAAGTTTGAGAAAAATCAGGAATCGAATAATGCAGAGATTGGTAGGGAAGACCAATAATGTTGATTGAAGGTGGTCTTCTGGAAGCAGGGTCGATGTTTTCGAGCTTTGCTCAGGTAGGTCTGGGCGGGATCATTGTCGCTGCCATCTTTGCGCTTTCACGCAGCTGGCCGACGATCGTCAAGATCAAGAGCGAAGGTGATGCAGCCGTACGAGCTTCAGAAGCTGAATCGAGATCAGCCGATCGAGCTCGTATTCAGAGCCTCGAAGCTCGATGTGATGCTTTGTCCTCGAAGCTGGATAAGCTCACAGAGCAGCATCATGAACAAATGGAAGAACAGCGGGTTGCTCATGCCGCAGAACTTCAGGTGATGCGTCACCAGCTTTCGAACGAAACTCAAATGCTCGATGCTCTGTTGCGTCAGCTGAAGATCAATCCAGATAGGGTCCAGGAAGCTGCTGACACAATCATTGCAGAGCGAGCTGATCGTCGTCGTGCGATCGCTATCGAGAAAGGGGCAATGGCAGGTCGAAGCCTGAATAATCCAAGCTCGAACGAAAAAGAAAAAGAAAAACCCAAAAATTGAAAGCAGGAAGTTGCTTTCAGTTCGAACCTGCTTCAGTTATTCAGCCAGGTGAACGCCGAAACAATCAGATCAACCAGAGAGTCGGATCCAGAGCATGAACCCGCAAATGCCAGCTGCCCAGATCTCCCCAGCTCCGGGTCCGGACAAGGATCCATCTCAGTCGAATAAACTGACGAGCTGGAAGAACGAACCCACGATTGCTTCACTGAAGTCTGATTTGGAGATGGCAAAACCATCTCACGATGCCCTTGTGCGAAACATGGATCGCTGGGGTGAACTGATGGCAGTGACCGGGGCAGCCCGCCCCAAGAAAGTCAAGGGTCGTTCAAATGTCCAGCCGAAGCTGATTCGTCGTCAGGCAGAATGGCGATATTCGGCTCTATCAGAACCTTTCCTTGGTTCAGAAAAAATGTTCAAGGTCGAACCCTCGACCTTCGAAGATGTGCAGGCAGCTCGACAAAACGAGATGCTTCTGAATTACCAATTCCGAACCAAGCTCAATCGGGTGAAGCTGATCGACGATTACGTGCGATGCACGGTCGATGAAGGCAGCTGTGTGCTTCGCACCGGTTGGGAACGTGTGACCGTCCAAATTGAAGAAGAAGTACCGGTCTTCGACTTCCATGAGATTACCACTCAGGAAGAGCTCGATCTCTTCAAACAGGCGATGGAAGCTCGCCAACAGGATCCAAGGACTTTTGCTGAACAGGCGCCGGCAGAAATGGTGGCTGCTCTCGAATATTTCGATGATGAAGGCACGCCGACTGTTGCTGTGGAAAACGGCACCCAGAAGGTGAAAGTTGAACGAGCTGTTGAAAATCGTCCAACAGTCGATGTGCTCAATCCACGAAATGTTTTCGTCGATCCGTCGTGTCAGGGTGACATCGACAAGGCTCTGTTCGTCATCGTTTCATTCGAGACCTCGCAGGCAGAGCTCAAGAAAAATCCGAAGCGGTACAAGAACCTGGATAAGGTGAACTGGGAAACCAGCACGCCGATTACGGAAAACGATCACACCTCTTCGAACAACCAAGATGTGAATGGTACCAATTTCCAGGATAACCTCCGGAAAAGGGTGATTGCCTACGAATATTGGGGTTTCTACGACGTCGATGGAAATGGGACGCTGAAGCCATTCGTGGCTACCTGGATCGGAAGTACGATGATCCGGATGGAGGAAAACCCATTCCCGGATGAAAAGCTGCCCTTCGTCGTAGTCTCGTACCTGCCAATCAAGCGTGAGCTTTTTGGTGAGCCAGACGCTGAACTTCTGGAAGACAACCAGAAAATTCTGGGTGCTGTAACCCGAGGGATGATCGACCTCATGGGTCGATCGGCGAACAGTCAGCAGGGCTTTGCCAAAGGAATGCTCGATCCGCTGAACAGGCGTCGATACGAACAGGGTCAGGACTATGAATTCAATCCGAATATTCCGGTCCAAAATGGACTGATCGAGCACAAATACCCGGAAATTCCGGGCTCTGCAATCACGATGGTCGAGCTCCAGAACCAGGAAGCTGAGGCTCTCACGGGTGTAAAAAGCTTCTCTGGTGGTATCTCTGGACAGGCTTACGGTGAAGTTGCTGCCGGTATCCGTGGTGTGCTCGATGCAGCTTCGAAGCGAGAGATGGCGATCCTTCGTCGTCTAGCGAAAGGCATCGTGGATGTCGGTGTGAAGTTCACCGCCATGAACTCGATTTTCCTTTCCGAAAAGGAAGTGGTCCGGGTCACAAACGAAGAATTCGTCGAGATCAAGCGGGAAGATCTGAAGGGTAATTTCGACCTGAAAGTCGATATTTCCACCGCTGAAATCGACGATATGAAGGTCAAGGACATTGGGTTTATCCTTCAGACTGTGGGTCCGGATCTGGAACCACAGATGAAGATGATGATGCTCGCTGAAATGGCTGAGCTGAAGCGGATGCCCAAGTTGGCCAACGATTTCCGTAACTGGAAGCCTACTCCGGATCCTCTGGTGGAAGAGCTCAAGCAGCTCGAAGTCGAGGAAAAGAAGATGAAGGTCCTCGAACTTCAGTCCAAAATTCGGCTTAACGAAGCCAAGGCAGCCGAAGCGTTGGCAAACAAGGATCAAAAAGATCTGGACTATGTCGAGCAGGAAACCGGGACCAAACACGAACGCGATCTGGAACGTCAGCAGGGTCAGGCCGAAGGCAACAAGGAACTGGAGATCACTAAGGCTCTCGTCCGTCCTCGCAAGGAAGGTGAAGGTGAGCCGGATGTCGAAGCTGCAATCGGCTATGACCAGCTGAGCGATGCTCTCGATGGGAAAACGCCATCGGCTATCTTGGAACAGGGAGCACCCCCAGCACCAACGATCAGTGCTCGGGATCAGATGGTCGATGCCGGTGATCCGCGATATTCGATCGGATCTCGTTTCTTTGATCCCCAGGCAGATCCCTCGACCAATCAGAACTTGAATTTCTGACGAAACTGGGAATAGAGGCTTGATTCATTGATCAGATGGTGAGAGTAACACCATTTGAGATAACACAAACCCCAGATAAGGAATAAACGATGTCAGATCTCGCAGAACTCAATCAGCAGCTCGATAATGCGAAGGCAGTCGCCGGGCAGAAAGACAAGATGGAGCGGCTGATGAAAAATCGCGATTTTAAGGAGCTCATCGTCGATGGCTTCATGCGCGATGAAGCAGCCCGTCTGGTCAGTCTGTCGGCCGATCCGAATCTCAACGCCAAGGATCAGCATGACTGTCTGTCGATGGCCCAGGCCGGCGGTCACCTGAAGCGTTACGTCAATGTGATGATCCAGCAGGGTCACACGGCGGAACGTGAGATTCCGAACATCGAAGCTGCACTCGAAGAGATGCGCTCGGAAGGGGAGGACGACTAAGATGTCGACGGCAACCGAAGCTCCGAAGGACGAGGCGGTCAATCCGCTGTCCATGTCGGACGAGGATTTCCAGAACCAAACCGAACCAAGTTCGGAAGAAATTCAGGAAAAGCCCGAAAATCCGGATAATGGCGCTGAAGCTCCGTCCGAAGGATCGGAGCAAGAGCAGCAGCCTGCTGATGACAAATCGGACAAGTCGGGTGAATCGGATGAACCCGCTCCCGAGGACGGCGGTGACAAGGGTAATGAGCCCGATCCGAAGAAATCGGAAGAAGAACCGAAGCCGAAAACTCCGGCCGAAATTGCAGCTGAAAATGCTGCCAAGGCCGAAGAAGAAAAGGGCAAGGCCGGCAAGCCTGAGAAGGGCGAAAAGGTCGAAGAGCCTCCGAAACAGGAGCAGAAAAAGGAGGATACTCCTCCTTCTGGTTCAGAGGATAAGTCGGATAAGTCGAAAGAAAAGTCGACTCAAACCGATGAAAAGTCGGATAAGGAAAAATCCGACAAATCCGAATCCGATGAGAAAGCTCCCGATCTCAAGGCTTTCCACGAACAAATCACTGCTCCGTTCATGGCGAACGGAAAGCAGATCCAGGTTCGTGACGCGAAAGAAGCCATTCAGCTCATGCAGATGGGCGCGAATTACACGCGCAAAATGCAGGAGCTCGCTCCCCACCGTAAGGTACTTACGATGCTGGGGAACCATGGTCTTCTGGATGAGTCGAAACTTTCTCTGTATATTGCTCTGGACAAAGGGGATCCAGAAGCGGTAAAGAAGTTCATCGTCGACAAGGGGATCGACCCCCTCGACATCGACACGAATACCGAATCGACATATCAGGAAGGCAGTTACCAGGTTACCGATCAGGAAGTAGCGTTCCGCACCCAACTCGACGACGTGATGTCGACCGATACCGGGAAGGAAATGCTCGCCGACATCAACAAGTCCTGGGACCAAGTCTCCAAAGATGTGTTGTGGCACCAGCCCGAGCTGATGTCGATAATCCAGGAACAGCGTGAAAGTGGTATCTACGCCATGATCACCGAGGAAATGGACCGACGTCGCACCATGGGGCAACTGCCCGCAAATACACCGTTCCTCGAAGCCTATAAGGACATCGGAGACGAACTGCACCAGCAAGGGGTTTTTACCTCCGAGGAAGCAGACGATCCTTCGATCAAGCCTGAGCAGGGAAGCGATCCGGCTCCAAGCGCAGACCCCAAGCCCGAAAAGGGTGCGGTTGTCGCGACAAGGCCGGCCTCTCCCAGGCCATCCGTGGACAATGGTGACAAAGCTGGAGCCGCCGCAACGACGCGGAGTGCTCCAGGTAAAGCCAAGGAAGCCACAAACTTCCTGTCCATGAGCGATGACGATTTCATTGCAGCTGCACAGCTCGAAGGAAGAGTCTGACCTCAATCGGTTAAACGCCTGCTCAGGAATATATGAAGAAACCTGAGGGCAAACGAGGGAAACCTTTCCAATGTTGAATTACAACGCACCTGGTGACGGCCAGAAGAGCACGATCGACGGCTCCGGCTCGGATCAGATGAACACCTTCTTCTATCTGAAGAAGGCGATCATCCAGTCGCGCAAAGAGCAGTATTTCATGCCCCTGGCATCGGTCACCAATATGCCGAAGCACTACGGCAAGACCATCAAGGTCTTCGAATATGTGCCTCTGCTCGACGACCGCAACATCAACGACCAGGGCATCGACGCCAATGGTGTGACGATCGCGAACGGCAACCTTTACGGTTCCAGCCGTGATATCGGCACAATCACGTCGAAGCTGCCGACCCTCACCGAGAACGGTGGCCGCGTGAACCGCGTGGGCTTCACCCGTATCGCGCGGGAAGGCTCGCTCCACAAGTTCGGCTTCTTCATGGAATTCACCCAGGAAAGCATGGACTTCGACAGCGATTCGGAGCTGATGGATCACCTGAGTCGCGAGCTCATGAACGGTGCCGTCCAGCTGACCGAAGCGGTGCTTCAGAAGGATCTGCTCGCCGCTGCCGGTGTCGTGGTCTACGCCGGTGCCGCCACTTCGGACGACGAAGTGAACGGCGAAGAAGTTGCCGGTCCTCCGGTCGTTCCGGCTTCGATCGTTTCGTATTCGAACCTGATGCGCCTCGATCAGATCCTGAACGACAACCGCACGCCGAAGCAGACGACCGTCATCACCGGTTCGCGTATGGTCGACACCAAGACCATTCCGGCCGGTCGCGTGATGTTCATCGGCACCGAGCTCGTTCCGCTGCTCAAGGGCATGAAGGACCTGTTCGACAACCAGGCGTTCATTCCGGTCCAGCATTACGGCGATGCCGGCACAGTGCTCAATGGTGAAATCGGCACGATCGATACGTTCCGTATCGTTCTCGTACCCGAAATGCTTCACTGGGCAGGCGCCGGTGCAGTCGTGGCTGACAACCCGGGATATCGCAGCTCGACGGTCGGCGGTGATGAACGCTACGACGTCTACCCGATGCTCGTTGTCGGCGAAGACAGCTTCACCACCATCGGTTTCCAGACCGACGGCAAGACGGTGAAGTTCTCGGTCATGACGAAGATGCCGGGTAAGGAAACGGCCGATCGCAACGATCCGTACGGCGAGACGGGCTTCAGCTCGATCAAGTGGTACTACGGCTTCATGGGCAAGCGCCCCGAGCGTATCGCGGTCGTGAAGACGGTTGCACCGCTCTAATATCTGTGGTTAGTGCGAACTGACCTGCGGAGAACCATGAGGGGGAGGGGTGATTCCCTCCCTCTTATTCCATCAAACAGGCAACACCGAAGAGGAAGAATGAGATGAGCGATCAGGAAAACCAGACCCCCCAGGATCAGGAAAACCAGGCGGGCGATTCGAATACTCCGGATACTCCGGAAAATCAGACGAATGGTCAGGGCGATCAGAACGAACAGGATGATCCCAAGAGCCAGGTCGACGAACTCGCATTGCTGAAAAGCCGTGCGAAAATGATGAACATCCCGTTCTCCAACAATATCGGCCTGGATACGCTGAAACAGAAAATCCAGGATGCTCTGGACGGCAAGGCGAACACCGAAAACACCGCTCCGGTGGAACCAGCCAAGGCGAATCCGCTCGAAGCGGGTGGTGCCCAGATGGCTGCTGCCACGCACGAAGCGGAAGGTAATGCTCAGGGTGATCAGGTCGAAAAACCCGAGAAAGTACTCAGCCTTCGCGAAAAGCTTCGTCTCGAAAACATGCGCCTCGTCCGGTGCCGGATTACCAACCTCGATCCGAAGAAGAAGGATCTTCCCGGGGAAATCGTGACCGTCGCCAATGACTATATTGGCACAGTTCGAAAATTCGTCCCCTTCGGTGAACATACCGAAGAAGGTTTTCACATCGAATATTGCCTCTACAAGATGCTGAAGAACCGCAAGTTCCTCAACATCCGATCGACCCGTGATCGTCGTACCGGCACCCAAAAAGTCAGCCAGAGCTGGGCACCGGAATTCGCAATCGAAGTTCTGCCGCCTCTGACGAAGGAAGAGCTGCATAAGCTCGGCCAGGCTCAGATCGCGGCCGGCAGCCTCGACACCGAAATGGCAGCATAAGGGTAGTTAACCAAATAGGTTAGCCTAATATCAGGAGTTTCCGGTATGTCTGATGCAAGTGATTTGGCAATTACGTTGCACGACGCCCTGATTGCAGGGATCGACTTCGACATCAGCGTACCGGACTTCTCCGGTCCAGAATTCCAGGCACCCGAAAAAACGGGTCCTCTCTATGATGCGATCCAGAAGATCAGCCCGGATGATCTGACGGTCGGAGAGGACAGCGTCACCGGCGACGGAATGTTCGATCGTCTCATGAAGGCGTATCACTCGCACCTTCGCAAGGAATACGATGCCAATCGTATCTCTGGTCAGGAGTACACCAAGGCATATATTGCTCTGACCGAAGCAGCGATGAGCAATGCCACCCAATTTCTTCTGGCTCGGGAACAGTCACACTGGCAGGCTGTGGGCGCGCAGATTGCAGCTCGTATCGCCGAGATCCAATCGGTCACTGCACGGGTCGAGCTGGAAAGCGCCAAGATGCGTCTGGAAGTCGTGCGTCTCGAAGCATTGACCCAGCAGGTCACGTTCGCCCTGAACAAGATCCGTCTTGCAAACGAAGACGTCCAATATCGCTCGTCTGTTTTCAATCTCGAACAGATTCTGCCGAAAAACGTCCTGATGCTCGATGCCCAGCGTCTCCAGGTGGAGAAGCAGACCGAGCTGACGCAGACCGAAGTGGATCTGGGCGCTCAGAAGCTTGCACTGCTCACCAAGCAGGTTGCCGGCCAGGAAGCTCAGAACAACCTGACACTCAAACAGGTCGAAAATCTCCAGGGAGAAATCGACCTCTTCCCGATCAAGGAAGACCTGCTCAGCGAACAGCTTGAAGTGCAGCGTGCTCAGACGCTCGACACCCGCAGCGACGGTACGACTCCAATCGCTGGTTCGGTCGGTAAGCAAAAAGAGCTCTATTCGCAGCAGATCACATCCTATCAGCGTGATGCCGAGATCAAGGCTTCGAAGCTGTTCACGGATGCTTGGGTGACGATGAAGACGCTCGATGAAGGTCTGGCGCCTCCGACGCAGTATTCGAACGCCAATCTCGACGATATTCTCTCTACGATCGCGACCAACAACGGATTGGTTGTCGCACCGTAAAAGGAGACCCAAAATATGGGCCTCTTTGGTTCAAAAAAGACCTATGTTGCGTCGACCATCTACAATATGGCCGGCGACATCAAGGATCGTCCCAGCTACCTGAAAACGCTCATGGCGAGCCAGGCCATTGTTGGCCGGGCTCCCAGTTATACGGATGCCATCAAAGATGGTTATCTTAATGGTCCAGGTGTGCGCCTGAAGAATTATGGTGCATGGGGAGCAGAGCCAGGAAATTTTCCGACTGTTGGTCTGATCAGAGGAGATTACCGGGGAAATACCCGAATTACTCCCGAAGACATCGAAGAGCTTATTCCACTCGCAGTAGGGCAATCTGTGAAACTTCAGAGGACGGAACTCGGCACAGCCGATTATTCGTACTGGAGCGAACAGTGGATGCTGGAAAACCATCCAGATCTTTTCGACAGTGCCTGGAAGTCTGATTTCGACGAAGCAACGAACACCGTCACGGTCACATTCGAAGACCTGACCACAGCACAGTTTCAACCTGCAGATTTTGATCCGCAGGGTACATACCTATATGTGCTCTATAACTTGGTTGAAGGACCAAAAGAAGGAGATATTGAACAAGGGAATGTGATCATTGGTCCATTCCCTTCGACTTCTGGTTGGACTCTTGTCGAAGAAACTACGACACCCACGAATGTGCCCTTGACCGAGACGGTGGAAACGACTGTCAGTTACTCGGACGGACGTCCTGACGAGACATCGAATTCGAGCACCAATTCCTCTGGTTCCTACGATCACTATCGAGCGACCTACACCCAGGAAAATTATCACGGGGACACCAAGGATTATGATGGCTTTGGACAACCTGAACTGGTTGAACCTGAAGATGATGTGATTTCCAGCACCGGAAAAACGCTCTATCTCTTCAGAGATGGATATGTCGATTCGAGCGAGAACACTCAGGTCACGACCGAAGAAATTGACGATGGAAACGGTGGTACGATCACGAAGACCACAACCACTGTGACCACAACCGAAACGCTCAGAGTGGAAGAGTCATACCGTTACGACGAAGTCGAGAGAATCCTCTGGACCTTCTTGCCGGCACAGATCCTGATCTACCGAATCGGATCAGGCGGATCTCCAACGATCGACTCCAAGCTTTCGAGCTCAGCTGACAGTGGATATTTTCTACCTTTTATTCCAGTAAGACTGGATAATGAAATGGTAGACGAGAATTTCTCGGGCAATCCTGATGCCTATGATGAAGCTCGCCGCGCCTACTGGAAAATGACCGGCAGCCGAAAATACGCAAAAGAGCTCCTCACACAGATCGACGAACATGAGAACATAGACGACATGGACTTCGTCTACGTGATGCTCGGAGCCTCGTTGAACACGAAAGAAAATGCAGCCCGACGGTATATCTTCGAGTTCTTTGAAAAGATCCGGGTAGCTCAGACTTCCGGAGCCTCGGAATATAACGAATGGTTCTCTGGACAGGAACAGTTCGGAACGGATAATGCTGCCTGGATTGAATGGCGTCTGGCACAGAAAGACCCGGGAAACCCCCTGTATGGTCAACCCATGCCGACGACAGGACGCAGTTATGCGCCCCCTCGTAATGAGGTTCGGATCAAGGGGACCGGGACACTTCAAACGAACATGGACATGTTGATCAAGTGGAATTCGATGACGAAATCCACCGGCATAGGACAGGTGAAACCTGGTGCAAAGATCGGCGATGCCTTTATCGACTTCGTTGGTCAGGATGAAGCGTTTTCGATCGGGTACAACAATGGCGTCCCAATCAGCCTGGATCCAATGAAGATGGACCGGCTGCTTGTGTCTCTCCAGACAGGAGCGAGTACCTGGGCTTTGCTCAGTATTGTTGGGCTTGAACACAAAAATTACATCTATAACGGAAAAGCCGTCGAGATTACGGCCGAAGAAGCCATGGATGATACGGAGGAATCAGGCTTCCTGGTTCCAATTCATCTGGACGTTTTCCGTGATATGCCGATGGTCGCGAAGACTCAGATGTCCACGGCCTGCTGCTATGTGGTGATCAACACCTATGTGGTGAAGAAAACAGGATTCTTTGGATCGACCTTTTTCAAGATCCTGCTGTTCGTGGCGGTGGTCGCGATCACGGTTGCCACTGGTGGTACGGGTGCCGGCAGTATCGGTTTGTTGGGTGCGAACGCAGCTGTAGGTGCAGCGATCGGTCTCAGCGGTTTCATCGGAGTGCTCGTAGGAGCCTTAGCCAACGCTCTTGCAGCGATGGTGGTGATCAAGATTGTGCAGAGTGGGGCGACTGCCTTGCTTGGTGACAAGATCGGTTCGATCATTGGTGCTGTCATGTCGATCGCAGTTCTCCAGGTGGGAACGGCGCTCCAAGGAGGTTTCTCCCTGGCTCAGGTGATGGGTCAGATGGGAAGCGCAGTGAATATTCTAAATATGACCGTAGCGACCAGCAATGGTATTGCCGGTTATATTCAGGGTGAAGCCAACGAAACTCTGAAAGATATTGAAGATCTCCAGGCTCGATTCAAAAAAGAATCTGAGAGGATCAACGAGCTCTACGAAAGAGAGTTCGGATTGTATCGAGCAATTCTCGATCCATTGGAGCTGGTGAATCGCGAAGAACTCGCCTATGAGGGTGCTGTCGAAGGACTGGATGCGTTCCTGGATAGGACCCTCATGACCGGCATCGACGTTGCAGAACTTTCCAACGCATTGGTGTCGGATTTTGCCGATATTACCCTGTCAACGATCATTGGTTCGGAAGGATGATGATTTTCTTGGATCAACCAGAATAATGGTGCATAGAACGCAGATGCACCGCAGGAGGCTGAAATGAGTGGTTACGGTGGATATGGGAGCATGGCTGCCTGGGGACAGCCTCAGGGCTATGGTGGTGTGAATATCTTCGCTCCACCTCCTTTCATGGGTCCTGATGGTCCAGCTGCTCCGCCGATTACAATGAACACTGCTTCTTCGACGGGAACGCTTCCGACCCAGACGGCAGCCATCAATCCGGCAATCGCATCGTCAGGGAATGTTTCTCCTGTTCTGCCGGGTGTGACGGGAACAGTCGGAGCAGCCGGAGCCGTTCCTGGTGCAGGTGGAAGCGCCGGCAAACTGGGTCTGAACTTCGATACGGCCCAGCTCGCTTTGTCTGGTCTGACTGCAATCGGAAATCTCTGGGCTGCTTTTCAGTCCCAGAAGCTCGCGAAGAAGCAGTTCGAATATACGAAGCGAGTGACCGACACAAATCTGTCGAACCAGATCCAGCAGTACAATGACGGAATCGTCGACCGGGCGAACAACCGTGCAATCGTTGAAGGGCGGGACGCTGCCTACACGAAGAAATTCATCGACACACGAAAGCTGAAAGAATGGGGCGGATGAATATAACAGCTTTGTACGATCATTCTTCGTATTGATGCACAGGAATAACGAAAATGGCTTTGACCTGGCGAAATGTTGCTGCACCGGACTTCAGTCCAGCCATGCGTGGTCAGGAGATCTTCGCACGGCTGCTGAGTGATGGTTTTGCCAGCGCCCAGCGTGGACTGGACCGTTATGACGACTCGATCAGCGAGCAGGTCAATAACGCGATCCAGCTTCGTATTGCAGGCGCCGACGATACCGATGCAGCCAAGGCGATCCTGGCTGGTCTCCAGACCGATCCGAACGCCAAGCGTATTTCGGATCAGACGCTCAACCTGGCGATGGCTCGCCCGGATGCTCTGACGCAGCAGGCGTTCAATGAAGGACGCCTGGATGATTCGATCTATAATCGTCAGCGCGTTCGTGGTTTTGACGCTGCCGAGGACCGATTCGCAAAGCTCTATGCCGATCGTCAGGCTGCCTATGCCAAGGGAACCGAAGAAGGTCAGGCATGGGATGCGGCCAATCCGAACGCCATGGACGGTCTCAGCCTCGCAGCAACTCGTCAGAATGTTCAGGACGCTTCGGCTGCTACCATGGGTGCTCTGGATATTACCGGAAAAGAGCTAAGCAATGAAGGTGCTCGCCTGGGTATTAAACAGGCTGAGTTCGACTATGATACTGGTGTCTGGAGGTTTGGTAACGAAAAAGCCGATCGTGCAGACGTCGAAGCAGCCCAAGGATTCATGGCGAATTTCCAGGGCAGTGGTTACACGCTCGAAGATCTCAATGGTCAGTTGGCTTCGTCGGGTCTTAGCCCGGGTGCTCAGGCGATCGTTCGTGCCCAGACCGGACAGAATATTCCCGGTTCCTATGGGGATTATGGTGGCTCTGCTGGTGGTGGAGCAGGCGGATCTGTAACCGGTCACGGTGGTGTTTCTGCTTATGATGTGCTCAATTATCAAGCACGAGGTCAAGGTTTTGAAAGTGTACCTTCCAGCGTAAAAACTGTCGGTGATGCAATGGCTTTTGGTAAGTCAATGCTAAACGACATGTATTCTCGCGGGGTTCCTCGTGGAACAGGTTCTAGTGCAATGGGACTGTACCAGATTACCCAAAGTACTATGGCGGAATTTGGTGAACAAGCCCTTGGTAAGAATTGGAGAAAAGCTGATTGGCGTGATCCTGAAACTCAGGATCGCCTAGGAAGAGCTATCTTTGAAGGTAAAGGCGGTGTTCGCGGTAGTGCTCAGCGTCTGGCTGACAGATGGGCAATGTTCAAGGGTAAGCCTCAGCTTGCTGCTCAAGTTGCTCGTATGCCCTGGGAACAGGCACGAGAAATCATCGCCAAAGGTGAATCTGGAGCAAGTCCAGCTGCTCTCCTTCTGGCTCAAACTGTTTCAGGTGCTTCAGCCAATCAGCAGTATCAACAGACGAACAGCGCGAGCGGAATTGCGACGTCGATCCAGCCGTACATGCGGGATACGGCCCCACTGGCTACCGTTGTTACTCGTCTGACCAAGGAAGGTCCTCTCAAAGGAGCGACGACGCAATTCGTTTCGGGTCAGATCCAACGAATCAAACAGCAGGCTGCCACTGGTCGTAATCCCGTACGTCTGACCGATGCTGCGGCTGGTGAGATCCTGGTGAACAGCCTGGCTGCAAACGACAACTGGTTCGGGAATTTTTTCAATCCCAGCGATCCAGCTGCGAATGGAGACTGGAAAATCGACCCGAAGCTTCTTCGGAGCAATATCGACCAAGTTCGTCCAGGAGCTCCGGATAATACGCTGGTCGCAAATCAGTCGATGGAAGTCCTTGCTGGGCAGGTCCAGGCCACGCGAGCTGCCTGGGAAGCTGCTTCGCAGCGTCTGGCGGGAGCCCAGCAACAGGCTGCTCGTAACCCAAGGTTCGATTCTGCGATCCTGGGGCGTCTCATCATGGAAGAACGCCAGGCTCGGGCTGCGTGGCAGAACGCCATCGAAATGCAGCAGTCCTCGGCTGTGGAAACCGGTGCAGCGCCGGCTCCACGTCAATCGGCTCTACCTCGTCGACAGGCTCAGCCAAGGCCGGCCCCAAGGCGTGAAGAGCGTCCGATCGGAACTCGGTACTTGCCAAGGTATCGTCCGGGTGTATCTGGTCCTAAGATCTAGTCGATAAAGACTTGATAAAGGCTCGATAGAGACAGAAAATATGGCCAGCAATTTCGACCGAGTATTCGGAAACTATGGAAATTCGAGCATGTTCGATCAGATGGTCGAACCATACCTGAAGGATACGCTCCTTCGGGGTGCTCCTCGTGAGGATGTTCGAATTCCGACGAAACTCGACAATGTCGCGATTGCAAGCGAGCGGAAGAAGCAAGAAGTCCAGAAACTCTCCAATCCATATCGGATCGGCGCAGTGAGGAACACTGGCACCGGCCTATCGACGATCGAGAACCCAGTGCAGAGGGATATGGCTGTCCTAAATGCCTGGGACATGATCGGGAAATATGGACCTGATGCAGCTTCACTGATCAGTCAGGCTGCGGCTGGTCAGAATATGTTCGAATTCGATCGACGCTCCAGTGGGCCAGAAGCACCTCTGAAAACGATCGGTGATGCTGCTTTGGGCGTCGGACAAGGTTTCGCGAACGCTTTCCTGGGAATCGGTTCACTGGCTCTGGGTGGTGTTGATGCACTGACCGGAACGGAGATGGGCACATGGTCGGCCAGAAAACTGGGAGACATGAACGAGTTCATCGACGAGCAGAAGTCGGACGCAAACGAAATCGCCAAGCGTACCTATGCCACGATGAACGAGCTCGATCAGGCAGATAATCAGGAGCTGTTCGAAGAAGATCGGATTCGTGATGGCGAATTTGTCGCGAGTCTTCGAAGGTTCGGCCGAGACACTGTTGATACTCTTGGTAATATCTGGGAAAATCCAGAAATTACCAGTGATATTGTCTCGCAGGGTGCAGGTTCTCTGCTTGCTGGTGGTCCGCTTTCCAAGGGTCTCAAGTCCATTGGCCGGAAAGCTCTGGAAACGGCAGTGCGTATTCGTCCAGCTACTTTGGCCAGCACGACTGCCGCCCGGGTCGCAGACATTGGTGGACGTTCTGCGATGCCTCTGGCGATTGGTGCCATGGAGGCTGGTGGAGCATATCAGCAGACAGTCAATGAAGCTCTGAATCTCCTAAACGATCGTGATGATCTGACCGACGCTGAAAAGGCTGATTTGGCTAATAAGGCTGGTCTTCAGGCTGCTTCGATCCAGGCACCTGTTGGCACCCTCACTGGTGCTCTGGTGTCGAAATTCGAAGCCAGTCCCTTGGCTGCCCGGGGAGTGGTTTCTGCCACGAAGAATATCGGCAAAGAAGGGGTCGAAGAAACTGCACAATCGGCTTCGGGTCAGCTGGCGCAAAACCTTGCAATTCGAAACAACGTCGATCCGTCGAGGGATCTCAGCGAAGGTGTGGGTGAGCAGGCTGCTTCGGGTCTGGTTGGTGGTGTGGGCGCTGCTGGTGTGGTCCAGGTTCCTGGAACCGCTCTCCGTACGACGGTTCAAGCTGCAAAGCTCACTGGACGGACTGCTGCAAGGGTTGCAGGTGCAACCGCAAGCGCCGTCATGCGCGGTATTGAAGACCGAAATAAACGGGTTCTGGAGAAGATCGAAGAAGAGTCCCCTGTGGCAGCTCCGAAGATGGATGCTGCGATCGACGCGGCTCGCGAAGCTGCACCGAATATTTCGACTGAAGCACAGGAAACTATCAATTCAGCTGATTTTACTCCAGAAGAGCGCCAGTCGGTTGTCGATCATTTCGACCGGGTTCTGAGCTTCGACCCAGAAACGGAAGCTGCTCAGGCTCCCGATGCAATCAAAACCGAAGTCGCGGAAGCAACGGATCGGTTCGATGCTGTTCGTCGTGTGGCGAGCATTGCAAAGGACGAGAGCCAGACACCTGAGAAACGTCTCTCGGCCGGCCTGTATCTCATGGAAACGCTTCGCAACAATGAAGCGATGCTCGAAACGGTACCTGAAGAAGCTTTGTCGAAGCTGCCTCAGGATGATCCTGCCGTCACCCAGATCGAGGACTACCAGAGCGTTCTGGGATCGTTGTCGCGTCATCCATTGGTGCGAGATGCCATCAACGAAGCTGTGAAGCTGTCGGAAAATCTCTCCGAAGATCAGGTCTCGGATGAGCGTATTTCTACGCCTGAAGGTCAAGAAACGGCGAAAAATGCTGTGCGTCTGGCTTCCTTGGCTCCAGAGAAAACGAAGCCTGAAGTGAACAAGAAGATCCTGCTCCATTCGGTGCAGGGCAAAGTGACGCTGACAGCGAATGAGCGTGGTCACCTGAACACGGCAAATGCGGTCCACGAAGCCAGTGCTCGTCACAATCAGCGGAGTGAAGAGCTCGATCTGACACCAAGCGAAATCGTTTCGCAGGAGATCCAGACAGACAAGAGCAATCCGTCAACTCTCCACAAGTCGGCGATCGCTCACATGGAAGGGGTCCAGGCTGCGATCGAAGCCGACAACGCTCCTCTTGCTCAGCGTCGGATGCGTCATTTCATGGCGTTCGCTCAGAGTATGCAGAACAAGGTTCGTGCTCTGAATGAGAGCCTCATCGCCGGGGATGCGAGCGACAAGAAGCGTACGAAATATCAGGCATATAATCCGCGAATCGGCGAATTCTTCGATTCGCCTGGAGCATATCTGATCGGTTCGTCTCCTGGTTCGATCGCTCAGGCTCAGCAGACGGCCGTCGATGCCGAAGCAGTCGCGTATATTGCGAATGAGATGGTGAAGTCTTTCACTCAACTGGGTGTGGATCCGGTCGAAGTGGTCGAACTGCACCCTTCGATGACCCAGACGAGCGCCCGTGAGGCTGCTCGCGATTATCGTGTGGCAAAGAAGGAAGACACGCTGTCTGAATTCTTGTCGCTGTCGGAAGCAACCAACCCGAATAAGCCAGTGTCGGAAGCCCTGTCGAAGAGCCGGGCTGAACAGGTCGAGCCTGAGGTTACGGAAGATCGTCCCAGTCAGGATCCACAATCGAAGTTGGCTCCTGAAAGGAAAAATTCTCAAGCCAAGGATGCCGAAAATCCTCAGCAGCAGTCCGATACGGAAGCCCAGACGGATGAAGTGACGCCTGCCCGAGACCAGTCAGCTGAGAAACCTCAGTCTGGCACTGAGCAATCGCGTCCAGTATCTGAAGAAGCTCCGAAGGAGGTTCCAGAAACTCCAGATATTCAGGAGAATGAAGATCAGCAGGATCGACCAGACCAGCTGCAAGATCAGCAGGAAGCTGAGCAGGAAGATCGTCCAACGGGAGAGAAGGTTCGTGGGATCGAAGCGGCATTTCCCAATCTCCTTGGTTCGGGTAATTCCGGGGATACAGCCCAGGAAAATCTGTTCAAGTCGTCGTTCGATATTCCGGCCAAGGAGCCGATCTCGCGACTGACTGGAACGGAAGATACGCTCTCTCTGGTTCGCGGAGCTCTGCGATCACCAACTGCTTTCCGCAAAATGGTTGGTGATGGTCGGCAGGAAAGTGTTGCCGGTCGTATCACGACCGCAATGGCCAAGGCTTACGATCGTCTCCTGGCCTCCACGTCTGACGTCGTGGCGACAATGGATGATCGTCTGAGCAGTATTTTCAAAGAAAGAATTCAGAAAAAGAAGAAATTCGATCTAGGCTTCGAAGAGCTTCGAGCGATGAACATCGCTGAACAGAACGGTGAGTTAGTCAGCTATAACGCTTCGCTGCGTGACAGTGCGATCCTGGCAGGTCTTCAGTGGTTGCTGACGAGTGACCAGCGCCGGCGTCCGATGGATGCTGAAGACGTGGCCAAGATCCTGGCTGTCCCTGTGCATGAAGTCACAACCGAACAGGTCGAACGCTTCAATCAGGGCGCATACCTGGCTGCTTCGGTGAATGAGCTGGGTGAGGTGATCACTCGTTTCTGGGGTGTCACCCCGAATTCTTCAGCTCCATACGGAGTAACTCGTGGTATTCCCGAAGGTGTCGGCAAGGAAGTCCTGGCTGCAATGAACGAAGCCGGTCTCGTGAAAATCAACGAGATCAAGGAAAACGGCAAGACCTACTACCAGGTCGAATCCCTGGCAGAACAGAAGCTGGGTTCCGAGCTCTATTCGGAGCTGATGGCATGGCCATCGGCAATCGAAGTCGCGTCGATCGTCGAGCCGGAAGAAACGACTTTCCTGGGCTCACCGCCTCCGACTGTGCCGAAAACCCAGCTGCGAAATCCGCTGGTCTCGTTGACGAGACAGCAGCGTGAAATGGCAGAGAACGAGCAGGCAACGCCTTATCGTCTGAATCTTCCGATGATCTCTCTTCTGGAGGATCTCGGAGAAGAAGCGAGTGTGGCTCTGTTCGGTCATGGAAATCTTACCGAAGATGCCATGAATGTGAACCACCGCAGGTCGCTGGAAAGCATCAATCTCACCGTGCGATCGGCTTATAAGTCGATCATGGCCCGGCTCTCGGAAGCATCTTCGTGGGGTCAGGCAAACGGCGTCGAGGATGCAGGACAGGTTCCGATCCATTACGCCTACGAGTTCACGAGTGTGAACCGTCTCCAGATGGTTGGTGCTCATAATCCGCAAGCCAACAAGCTGACACGCGAAGCGATCCTTCCAACGTGGTCGGAATTGGATCTGACCAATCCGGAACAGCGCAGCAGCTTTTTGCTGGGTATTGCTCAGGCATGGGGTGTAAAAGTCCATAAAATGCCTCGCAAGGAAGCCATCAAGGAAGTAAGAAAGATGGCTTCCGAGAGTGGACAAATGGCCCCAGCTCTCGAATTGCTGTCTGGTCGGAATGCCGGCCAGGTCTTCAGCGATGAGGACATCCAGGTTCTGCGCGATTCGCTCGGCAAGGGTGGGCCAGTGCCGGCTGTGGCGCTTCACGCTGCAATGGAATTTGTTCGCTATCAGAACGGATCCAAGGAAGACCGATCGAATTTCCGTACCAGTCTCTATGTCGAGGCGGATGGTATTACCGATGGTCCGATTAATGCCATGGTCCATGCGGCCCGTGGCACGTTCAATGACAACTGGTTGAATGTCGTCCGTAAAGGCGGCCTGTTCCTGGGAAGCCCCGGGATGACTGCCAATGCTTCGACCGACAAGGTCGATTTGTACGAGCACACGACAGGTTTCCTTCGTCAGGCAATGTCCCGGATGCGTTCGGAATTTGCTTCGAACCCAGAAACCGGTGCAGTCGCCCGTCAGATGGACGTGCTTTTGCGGATGATGGCTCAGCTTCTTCCGGACATCACGATCAACGACAAGGGTGAACTCGTTGTCGAACGTGGTCTGGTGAAGAACCCTCTGACCGTCACGATCTACGGCGCCGGTCCATCGGGGATTGCCTCGAAAATCACGGAAGCTTTGCTGGGAGCTGTTTATGAACGTGAGAGCCAGAAGGTCGCGTTCCTGAAGGATCGGCCGAAGGCTTCGAAGCAGGAAATCGCTGAGCATCTGTTCGGTCAGCTGGCGACGACTCCTGAGCGTGCTCTTGAGCTCTACGACGAATATAATTCGGAAATGAGCAAACTTGTTGATCAAAGGGTAGAAATTACCCAGGAAGGTCTGCGTCTGAATGAAGACGCCCGTCCTCGCGATAACACCGGCAAGCTCATCGAAAATCGCAGTATGCGTGATGGACCCCAGGGTTTCACCCTGTTGCCTGGACAGGTGAGCAATATTCAGTCGAATGTTCTGCGGTTGCTGGTTCGCCCGATGCGAGAAGCGATCGAGGCTTCCATCGGTGAAACCACGCAAGGTGTAGATGCTCTTCGTCGATCGACGCAGGTGCAGAGCATTTATCTGGAGCACGCTTTCCGACGTGCAGTCCAACAGAAGCTGGACGAAAAGAAGAAAGCGGATCCGAGTTTTCGAAAATCGGACTTCCTGACGAACAAGGAATTGACTGAGATTTACGATAGTCTCAATCACCTTGCTCCATATATTCGTACCGGAAATCAGAACATGCTGGTTTCGGGAAGCAAGAAAGCACCGATCGGAGAGAATGACTCTTCGGTCAGCTTCAGCCGTACACTGGACGGTCGTCTGGCAACGCCGGCCTCGATCTTCGGTCCTTCGAACTCGGGTGTCTCAGGGATCCCTTATGTGATCATCGGGACCGGTGATGGACTGATGATGCAAATTGCATCAACCATGGCTGGTGCTCCGGAAGGCACACTGAAGATTTTCGACGGTATGAACATGCCTCTCGACAAGATCGAAGAGCAGAGCCGTTCGGTCAATGAAGCCGTCTATCGTGGATGGATGGAAAATCCGCTTGAAGCCGTGGCCACGAGCTACAGCGACTTCGTGAAGGATGCTGACGTCGAAACGATCAGCTCGGAAGAGCAGAGGATCGCTCTGAGCGAAGCCCTGCTTGGTCCAGGCAAGACGGAAGCCACGAACGAAGAGATCATCGAGATGATCCGTTCGCTGGATACCGAAATGTCTCAAATCGCTCGTGAGAGCCAGGCTCGAAAGAACGCCCTCGCCCGGGTCCAGATGACTGTGGATCACATGGCTTCGGCTGAAGCATCGTATGATGCCGAAGGAAATCTGCTGTCGCTCGAAGGTCTGACGGATCAGGAGATTCTGTCTGTTCTCAATGAGCTCTATGCTGAAGAGCTCAATAAATTGAGTAAAGCAGAAGATACCAAAAAGAAAACCGAAGAAAATACCCAGAAGGGTAGGATCTTCGGTGAAATTGAAGCCGTGCCCGCTTCAGATCTCCCAAGGTTCATCGCTCAACTCAATGTGAACCAGGATCAGAAAAAGCTGATGCTCGAAGCTGCCCGGGCTCTGAAGGACACGGATTGGGTGCTTACCTCTCCTGGTTCCACGGAGACGGTGAATGGCGTCAAAGCCGAAGGTTACACTGACTTCGGTGATCGCCGTATTGTCATCGGAAACGGTTCTGCCGAGACGACTTTGCATGAGCTCATCCATGCTGCTACTCTGGACAAAGTAGCTGCGTTCTACAGCACTGATCCTGAGCAGCGTGAGACGCTCTCGAAAGAAGAGCTTGAAGCGATCGGTCGTATCGAGGCTCTCATGGATGAGTGGTTGGATAATGTGCCATCCGATCTACCAAACCTCAACGAAGCAGGCCGTACAGCCATGCTTGCGGCTCAGTCGACGATCCTCGGACATCTGGGCAATGGTCAGAATGGCGCCCAGGCCAATCGGGCAAATGCTCTGAACGAATTCATGGCATGGGTCCTGTCGAACCAGGATCTTGCTCGTGCTGCCGGCCGTCGCAAGGTGAAGAATCCGATTGCCAGGATCGTAGGCGAAGCTCTCGACTATCTGAAGAAACTCTTCGGTCTTCGTGGACCAAGTTCGGATATCTATTCGAACCTACGTTTCAATACGGGTGTTCTCATGCGTAGCCCTCGATCGGTGGGTGCTTCGCTGGCAGATACGATCCTGTTCCAGTCGAGTGATTTCGGATCGAGCAATCGTCTGACCGAGCTTCGCGAAGCGTTCTTCAACAAGGTCGCTCGTCACATGAACGGTCAGCCTAATGCAGCTGCCCGGGCAACGCAGCAGTACAAGGCTTTCGTAGCCAAGGTGCAGGCTGACGCCGTATTCGAATCCTTTGATGCCCACGGGTTCCCGATGGACGCCCAGCAGGCTTCGACTTTCCAGATGATGGTGGCTGCTCTGGCAACGGAGATCGAGCTCAATCCGAACTCGCTCCAGCGAGTTCAGGATCTGTTCGAACACGTCACGAAGAACCTTCGTCCTTCGAATTTTCGGGAAAACCCGGATGATCCAAACGACAATGCCGATGAATACCAGGCTCAGGAAAAATATCGGAGCATTACCGGCACATATCTGATGGAGATCGACGAGCAGGGTCGTTCCACGCTGTTGCCGGCTTTCCTTGCTCTTGCTGCGGTCCATGACGGTTTCCGTAAGGTACTGGCTGGTATGCCGATGCCTAAGGGTGATCGTCTTCCGAATGACACCCTGGATAATCGTCTGACGAACCTGGGTTCGGAATTGATGGATCGCCTGGCCTTCACTGTCAGTGGTGAGGAAGGTTCGCTCGATACGGCCAAGCATCTCGGAAAGAGTGCTGCTCCTTCGATCGGTGCAGCAATCGACGCTCTGACTGATCGCCTGGCAGAAATCGACGACGATCAGAAATCGCGTATCGAACAGTTCGTGGAACCTGCTGGTACTGCTCTGGACAAGAGCAACGCCTGGGTGATTTCCCAGATGAAGGATCTTTCCAGGAAATCGAGCGACAAGCTGGAAGAGCTGAAGGCTCGTACCCGAGATGATATCCGTGCTGGTAAGTCGGTGAAAGCTCTGGCCAATTTCGGCCAGCTGGTCGCAGGCATCTTCGATGAAGATGTGGCCCAGGATCAGGCACGTTCCATCATGTCGCTGGCCAACAAGAGTCTCTCTTCGAAGACAGCCCATGAATTCCTGAACGAGCTGGTTGGTCGGACGACCGAGAACGCTCCGGTCTATGACATGATCAAGGCTGTGCGTTCAGCCGTGCATTCGACCAGGCAGCAGTTCCGTGAGCATCTTCCTGAGCTCTTGGAAAAACGTTTCGATCGAGATGTCACCAGTGACGAATGGAGCACGATGTTCCGTTCTATGGGTAAGACGGACCTGGCTTCACTTCGCTCGGGATATTCGGTCAAAGAGATCACTGAATTTCTTGGTGATTTCTCGAAGATCTCGAATGAACGTTCGAAGATCGAGAAGAAAATCAGTGGTAACACCAATGGTTCTCTGATCATCCAGAAGGCCCAGGAGCTCGCTGACTTCATGCGGACCGGCAAGGCTCCGTTGAATCTGCTCCGCAATGCGAACGCGATCGAGCGATTGCTCAATGAAGGTGTTCGTGTGTCTCCTGAAGTCGACACGGGCTTGGTCCGTGACATCGACCAGTTGGTGACGCTGATGGCGCTGGACGGTCTTTCGGACCTCGACAAAAACCAAATGTCCTCTCTGGTTCAGGAACAGCAGAAGGGTGTGGAATTCATTCTGTCGTATCTCGAAGGTCAGCGACAGGATGAAATTTCCAAGGTGGACTCGTCCTCCAATGCAAGTCTGAACCACTTCAAGGGATATATTCCCCAGATCCAGGAAGGAAAGCATGAAGGACGTACTCTGGTCGTTGCAGATGATCAGGAATATGTCGAAATGCGTCGCCGTGGAATGACGCGGGTTGCTGATTATGTCGGCAGCCGGGCAGAAAATTCGAGCACCAGTCAGAAGAAGATGGGGTATTATTTCTCCACTCTGTCTGGACGTTCTGCATATAATCAGGGCGTGATGCAGACCGCACGTCTGACGGCTTCGGGTGTTGATCCTGTGACGGGTTATTCGACCTCTGTGATGACGGCAGGTCGTATTACGGACCCTGATACCGTCCAGAAGATCCAGAAGCGTCTCTCGCGGCTCTCAGGGCGCCCAGGAACGGGCTCAGGAGCATCTCAGAGCTCTCAGGGTACTGGTGAGCACCTGATGCCTGTTTTCGACGCCAGCGGGGCTCTGGTGGCTTATGAGCGCAGTCTCGATTCTCTTCAGGAGGAACGACTGGGCCGTAGCTCGAATCTCGCAGAGATGATCGGTGCCTGGCGTGGTCGCCAGGTAGAAGAGGTCCTAGGGCAGAAATTCAACGAAGTGCTCGCTGAGAAGCTCTTTGATGTCTGGGATCAGGCAGAGACCACCAGGCGCGATGAGTTCGTGAACCTGATGGATCCTCGCGAACAAAAGCGTGATCCAGTGATGGCTGATGCCGTGAACCTCATTCCTCGTGAAGCGAAGGCGAAGATCGAAGAGCTTTTCGGTGAGAAGCAGCTCTGGGTTCGTCGTGACATGATCAATGATGCGATCGGATACCGAAAGGCTTCGATTGGTGACAACTGGACGGGTGTTACCCGTCATTCCGAACAGACCCAGAAACAAGTGCAGGATCTTGCTACGAGTGTTTTTGGTGCTGATGCCTACAAGAAGATGGTCCAAGCCGAGACGGTCGTTCAGAATGTCGTGACAGACGCTCGGGTGCTGATCGTGGTGAAATCGGTTATTGTGCCTTTTGCCAACCTCATGGCAAATATTTACCAGCTGACTGGTCGTGGTGTGCCTCTGGCCAACACGATCAAGGGTATGCCGAAGAAGCTTTCGGAGACGAATGGTTATGTTCGCGATCGTCTCCGGGTGATGGAGATCGACGCTGAGCTTCGTGCTGCTGAAGGTGCGAACAACACCGTTCGTGTGAGAAAGCTTACCGCTGAGAAGCAGAGCATTGAAGACGGTTTCCGTCGTCTGAGCATCTGGCCTCTGATCGAGGCAGGTGAACTGACGTCCGTCAGCGATGTAGGCATTGGCAAGGAAGAGATCGAACTCTCTGAAGGTCGACTGACCAATTATATGGAAAATGCGGTCAGCAAGCTGCCTCCGGGTATCCGGACTGCCGGCCGATATTTTATCGTTGGTCGTGACACAGCTCTCTTCAAGGGTCTCCAGAAGAGCATCGAATATGGTGACTTCCTGGCTAAAGCGATCTTGTATGAAGATCTGACCAAACGTCAGGGTCTCTCGAAGGAAGAAGCTCTCTCGAAGGTCACGGAAGAATATGTGAACTACGATCGTCTCGCAGGTCGCAGCCGTGATTATCTGGAGAATATGGGCCTGATGTGGTTCTGGAATTTCAAAATTCGTTCCACAAAGGTAGCTCTCTCGATGATCCGGAACAATCCGGTTCATGCGATGCTGTCTCTTGCAGCACCTACTCCACCGATGGTGGGTACGGTGGGCAGCCCATTGACGGACAACCTGGTTTCGATCGGGATGGATGGTCGACTGGATTATTCGGTGGGACCCGGACAGGGTCTCAGGTCCCACCAGTTGCTGCCTTGGGTTCAGCTCGTCGACTGATCGTCCTTGTTTTCGTCACTTTCTTGCGGCTCACTCCAGTCATAGTCTGTATATTTGCGGATCCAATTGAGTAGGATCCATCCAATACAGAGCATGACAATCAGGAAAGCTGCGTATGGTGCGATCAAATGGAAAACGGCGGTGAGTGTCCCCACCGCCGTTATTCCGAGGATCAGAAGGACGAGGATCACGAGCAGGATCTGAGTGATCCGCATCGTGACCTCTCCTTAGTTGTTCGTGCGAACGTGCCCGAACAGACTGCGCGTTGGTGCTGGTGCCGGGGTTTCGCTTTCGGCTTCTGGTTTGGGTTCCAGTTCCAGTTCTAGTTCTAGTTCCGGTTCCGGTTCCGGTTCCGGTTCCGG